>Ga0247841_10010355_pt1 | contig 12721 bp, 11 predicted proteins | sample LaCruzMarch2015__2_FD_192410 | JGI IMG/M metagenome (GOLD analysis project Ga0247841, IMG submission 192410) | Freshwater microbial communities from meromictic Lake La Cruz, Castile-La Mancha, Spain - LaCruzMarch2015_18m | ecosystem: Environmental > Aquatic > Freshwater > Lake | place: Spain... | reverse complement strand
AGCTTTGAAAGCCGCGTAAAGTGCCTAATTAATTCCGGCTCAGATATTTCAGGAAGTTCCGGCTTGTTTTTACGAAGTAAATTGTCTGGTAAAAAGTTTTTTGCCACATCCGCGCAGTCATTTGGTGGTGTGCTTGCACAGCGTTTGCCAAAAACTGATATTTCGTTTAATAGTTTTTCTGTCATTTTACTGCCTCTAATATATTTACAAGTTTATCAATTTCTTTTTTTGTGCGTAGTTCAGTAACACAGAAGAGCAAGACATCTTTTTTATTTCCATTAAAGTGAGCAACTTCAACAGGTCCGAGAATTTTATTTTCAAAAAGTGCTTCTTGAATGTTTGCAATATTTTTTGTTGTTTTAATTGCAAACTCGTTAAAAAATGGCACATCTTTATATAAAGCCTCAAACCCGTTTAACGCTGTAATTTTATTAAAGGCGTAATGGCTTTTTGCAATATTAGCTTTCCCTATTTCTTTAAGACCCTCTGGCCCGAGAGCTGCGAGGTACGCGCATGCCGCAAGTGCGTTTAACGCTGAGTTTGTGCAAATATTTGATGTTGCTTTTTCCCTGCGAATGTGCTGCTCACGCGACTGCAATGTAAGTACAAAACCAACGTGGCCATTTGTATCGTGCGTTTTGCCAACAAATCTACCAGGAAGTTTCCATGTGTAAGCACTTTTTGCGCTCATAAAACCAAACGACGAACCGCCAAAACTTGTTGGGTTACCAAGTACTTGGCCTTCCCCAACACAAATATCCGCGCCGCACTCCCCAGGTGATTGTAACACACCAAGTGCTATTGGGTTTGAAGCAACAATAAATAGAGTTTTATTTTTAATTTTTTCTTTTATGGCTTGCAGATCTTCAATTATTCCAAAAAAGTTTGGCGATTGAATAAGAATACCTGCTGTTTCTTCATTGACTAAATTATTTAACGCGCTTAGGTTTGTTAAACCATTTTCCATAGGTGCTTCAATTAATTTAATTGGTGAACCTTCAAGATATGTTTTTGTAACGGCTATATAGTGTGGGTGGACGCCGCTTGAGTAAATAATTTTATTTTTCCCGCTTGAGCGGGCGGCAAGCAGGCATGCCTCCGCACAGGCCGAAGCTCCGTCGTAAAGAGATGCGTTCGCAACATCCATAGAGGTTAGTGCGCACAACATGCTTTGGTATTCAAATATTGCCTGCAGTGTGCCTTGGCTTGCTTCTGGTTGGTATGGTGTGTAGGCAGTGTAAAACTCTGAGCGGCTAATTACTTCGCCAACTACGCTTGGAATAAAATGTTCATAAATACCTGCGCCTTTGTACGAAACATAATTTTTTATTGAAGTGTTTTTAGATGACAAATCGGAAAGCTTTTTAAAAAGAGTGTGCTCATCTAATCCTTCAGGAAGGTTAAGCTTTTTTATTTGTGCCTTTTGCGGAATAATGTCAAACAATGCTTCTACTGAATCAACACCAATTACACCTAACATTTCCTGTTTTTCTTTTTCTGTTACCGGTATATAGTTCATAGTATTTTTTGATTAATTTTTTAAGTTAGTGATTTAAGGTTTTTGCGATAATGCTGAAAAACATTTAACAAATTTTCTTTATTTTATTGATTCCAAATAACCATTCACATCCAGTAACTCATCAAGTTGCTGTTCGTTTGTTATTTCAATTTCAATAAGGTAGCCGGCACCGTAAGGATCTTGATTTATGAGTTCAGGGCTTGCGTTGAGATTATTGTTTATTGCAGTTATTTTGCCAGAGACCGGTGCATATATATCAAATGCTGATTTTACCGACTCAACAACAACGCATGGTGCGCCTTTTTCTACCATTTTGCCAATCGCAGGTAGCTCTACATGAACTATATCAGTTATTTCGTGTTGGGCATGGTCGGTAATGCCAACAGTTATTTTGTTTTGTGATATCCTTGCCCATTCGTGAGTTTTCGTGTATTTTAATTCATTTGGTGTTAACGACATAAATTTCTCTCCTTGTATGCCAAATCTGTGGCATTAATTATTTAATTCTTTTATAAAAAGGTATTTCAACAATGGTTGCCGGTTTGTTTTGCTTATGCACAACAACTTCAACGCGCTCGCCATCTTGCGCGTTGAAATTTAAAAATGCAGTTGCAATACCCTTTTTTAGTGTTGGTGAGAATGTGCCAGAGGCAACTTTTCCCACACTCTTAGACCCAAAAATTATATCACAATTATGTCTTGGAATGCCACTATCAAGCACAATACCTTTTAGATATTTATTAAGCCCGTTTTTAGTTTGTAAAAGCAGGGAATCTTTGCCAATAAAATCTTTGTCAAATGATACTGCCCATGAAAGCCCTGCATCAAGTGGTGTTGTTTTGTCGTCAAGCTCGTTGCCATATAAAGGCATTCCAGCTTCAAGGCGCAGGGTGTCCCTTGCTCCAAGTCCACATGGTTTTGCTCCTTTTTTAATAAGTTGGTCAAATAAATCTGCGGCATAAGTATTATCAATTATTATCTCAAAGCCATCTTCCCCGGTATAACCGGTGCGGGCGATTAGTGCAAAGCCGCTAAGCTTTTTAATAAATTCAGGTTTTATAAAACCAAAGTATGGTATTTGCGAAAGGTTACTTTTAAGTAATGTTTGTAAAATATTTTGCGCGTTTGGACCTTGCAGGGCAATCAAAGAAAGAGCTCCGCTTAAATCTTCAAGAGTAGATTGCCAAAGATGAGATTGTATCCAATTAAAATCTGTTGCTTTATTTGATGAGTTAACGATAATTATAAATGAGTCTTGAGATAAACGGTAGACAATAAGATCGTCTATTGTTCCACCGGAATCATTTAAAAGTAAACCGTATTTTGCTTTGCCGATTGGTATAGTTGAAACCCTTGAGGTTACCAGTTTTTCAAGTGACTCAACACTGCCCTCGCCTTTAAGTAAAAACTCACCCATATGAGAGGCGTCAAAAACCCCAGCTGATTTTCTGACAGTATTGTGCTCATCGAGCATAGAAGAGTAATAAAGCGGCATATCCCAGCCGCTAAAGTCAACCATTTTTGCGCCCAAGTCAAGATGTTTTTGATGTAGAGATGTTTTAAGAAGCATTTATAGGTCCTTTGTTAATGGAAGTTCTATTGCACCATAATTTGCAACTTCCCAAGATGAATTTATGGCCTCTGAAATTGACGGATGAAAAAATAGTTCGCGTTTTAGGGAAGATAAAAGCATTTTGTTTTTAATTGCAATAGTAAGAACCGATATAAGCTCTTCAGCATTTGGCCCGACTATTGATGCTCCTGTAATTGTTTGCGATATTTTATCAAAAAATATTTTTACAAAACCGTTGCGTTCACTTTCTAAAAATGCACGGGAATTTGCAGAAATTGGAAATTCTACACTTTCGCTTTGGCCGTTATTTTGTGTTTGTCCAACCCATGCCGCTTGAGGAAATGAGAAAACTGCCCATGGGATAGCCGAATAATCAACCGTTTGTTTTGCGCCAAGTAGTGCATTTTCTGCGGCGGCAATACCTTGTGCCGAACCAACATGGGCAAGCGCGGCTTTAGCGGTAACATCGCCTGCAGCATAAATATTTTTAATATTCGTGCACATAAACTCATCTATGGGTATGTAATTTTGCGTGGAGTTTATGAGAGCGTTATTAAGTGATAACTTGTTTAACGCAGGTTTTCTTCCAGATGCCACTAAAATTTTTTCAAAATTAGCAAAGTTGACATCAAAACTATTTGTGCCTTTAAGTATTTTTACCCCTTGCCGCAATAAATTTTTCTCTACCTCAGTTGCTAAATCTATATCGGCAGAAGGCAAAATTTGTTTTTGAATCTCCAGTAGTGTAACAGCACTGCCAAATTCAGAAAATATTGATGCAAACTCTACCCCAACCGCACCTGCGCCGATAATTAAAAGCGATTGCGGGAGTTTATCTAACTTAAGAATTTCATTTGAAGTTAAAAGTTTGCTTTGGTCTATATTTATGTTACTTGGTATTGACGGTTCTGCTCCGCTTGCAATGATAATTTTTTTTGCCGTTATTGTTCTATTACCGTTGTTATTTTCAATTAGTATGGTGTTTTTTGCGTCTTTAAAACTTGCAGTGCCTTCAATTACTTCTATTTTGTAGCTGTTAATTGTTGCAAGTAAACCTTTGCGAAGTACGGATATAGTTTTGTTAAGTAAGCTGTTTGCTAATGAAAAATTAAACTCTGAATTTGCGCAAGTTATTGCATATGAGGAAGTTTTTGATTGCTTCTTTTTTGTTTTCGCAACTTCCCAGAGAAATTTTGTTGGAATACAGCCACGGTTTAGGCAAGTTCCCCCAATAAGAGAATTATCTATTAATGCTGTTTTTGCCTTAAGTTGGGCAGATCTTATTGCTGCACTATGCCCGGCAGGCCCTGAACCTATAATTGCAACATCAAAGTTTTCTGTCATATAATTTAAGTTACTAGAAATAAAAATAGACCCCTTTTGGGTCGCATAGTTATGTTACAATAATCAATTTTACAAAGCAAATTTATGTTTTTAAACTTGACTTAAAAAGGAAAAATTTAAATTTCTTTTTTTAAATAAACAACGCGTTGAGGGAAGGGTATTTCTATGTTTTCTTGGTTAAAGCGTTTGTGCAAGCGTTTAATAAACTCGTGTGTTAGCAGGTATTGATCGACAAATTGCCTAACCCTGAACAGAACTTTAAATGAAATGCCAGATTCACCGAAAGTTGTAAACCTTAAAAATGGAGGCGGATTGTTGCATATAGTATCTGGTAGTTCTTTGACTATTTCCATTGCTACTTCCAACGCTATTTTTTCAACAAATTCCAAATTGCTTGAATAACTTACACTACATTCAACAGCGGCGCCCATCTCTTTTTCAATGTGAGTGAAATTTATTACAGTTGAAGAAGCAAGTTTTGCATTCGGTATAATTATGACATTGTTGGCAAGTTGTCTTATTCTGGTAGATCGCCATCCAATGTCAATAACAAAACCTTCTTGCCCACCATCGGTTTTTATGTAGTCGCCGGTTAAGATTTGTTTACTTGCCAATATATGAAAGCCGGCAAATAAATTTGATAGTGTTTCTTGTAAAGCCAATGCTACTGCCAGTGAGCCAACACCAAGTGCTGTAAGCAATGGTGTTATTGAAAAACCAAGATGAGAAAGCAACATTAACACACCAAGAACTATTATTACAATTTTTACCGTGTTTTCTGTGAGCGAGCTTGAAGGCAGTTTAAGTGCGTTGTTGTTTGTATATGTCTTAATAAGTAATGCAGTGAAATTTGATGTAAGAAGTGTTACAGATATAATCCATAAAGATATGAGTGCTTTGTTAATTAGTGGAAAATTTAAACATGGTAGTTGCACAGCAGAGAATGCAAAATAAAAACCAATTAACACCGACCAAAATATTATATGCGGGCCGCTTGTGGCAATTACAATATCGTCAAGTTGTGTTTTTGTGTTTTTTGCGACCTTTGTAAGATACGCGAAAATTATTTTTTTGAAAATATATCCTATAAAAACAGAAAAAAGCACAATTGCAGCAACTTTAGACATTGCAATCCAGTTAGTTTGCAGGTAGCTTAACAAGTGTGCTTTCATTGGTTTATTACCTTGATGGTTTTTCTGCTTTTTTCTGGCAGGATATACAGCAACGCACCCAAGGCAAAGCTTCTAAGCGCGCAGGTGCGATTTTGCATTGACAAAGTTCACAGTTTCCGTATGTGGCTTTTTCAATTCTTCTTAGTGCAAGTTCTATTTCGTCAAGTATAACTCTTTCATTATCAGCTAATTCAAAAAGCATTTCTTTTTCGGCGTTTTGTGTGGCACTGTCAATTTCGTCGCCAATTTCGGCATCTATAAGGTCGTGTTCTTTTGATGATTTTACAATGCTTACAAGATCTTTACGTTTTTCCAGTAGAATTTTTTTGAATTTTGCAGCATCTTTTTTGTTCATTTTCAACTCCCATTTTAGTTTTGTCTTATTGTTAGTTTGATACAATTTTTACTGTTCTAAGTTGATCGGTCTCCTGGCCGCTTATTCTAATGTCTTTTGCAGATATATCCAGAAGATATTCACAAATTTCTTTAGTTATTCTTTCCCCGGGTATAAGAACCGGTATGCCAGGAGGGTATGGCGTTAGAGTTTGTGCTGCAATTCGTCCAACAGCCTTTGTTAGAGGCACTCTTTTGATTTTTGAAGAAAGAAAAACTTCTCTTGGCATTAATACCATTTCAGTTGCAAGAGATGGTATTTGCAAAATCCAGTTTTTTTGATTCCCTTTATATTTTTTTTCAAAGTCTTCTAATGCATTTACAAGGATTGTCACATCTTTTCTGGTGGATCCTATTCCCATTATGGCAATCAAGTTAAAAATATCAGCGCAGTCAACCTGGACATTATATTCCTTTGCCAATATGTCTTCAATATGATAACCGGTAAAGCCTGTTCTGGTTACATTTATTGTAAGCTTTGTCAGGTCAAGGTCGTAACCTTGTTTTCTTATTTCTTGACGGCTGAAGCAATAAAAGTTATTTAGTTTTGCAATTCGCCTTCTTGCATATTCAGCATGGCTTATAACTTTATCCAGCATCTGGTAACCGTGCAGCCATGCCTGTCTGCGTGCCATATCTATGCTTGCAAGTGTAAGATAATTTGGGCTGGTGGTTTGAAGCATTGATACAACTTTTTTAACACGGTTTAAATCTATAAGGTTTGATTTAAAGTGTAGCACGGAACCTTGTGATATGGCTGAAAGAATTTTATGTGTTGACTGAACGCAAAGGTCTGCGCCTGCATCAACGGCGGATATAGGAAGTTCCTTGTTAAACTTAAGGTGTGGCCCATGTGCTTCGTCAACTAAAAGAATTTTACCGCGGCTGTGGCAGATGTCAGCTATTTTTTGCAGGTTTGTTGTTATTCCATTATAGGTTGGGCTGGTTATAAATACTGCTTTTGCTTCCGGATATTGGTTAAGAGTGTTTTCTATTTGCTCGGGTGATGAGTCAAAAATAATGTCTAAATTTTGATCAATTTTTGGCTGAATCCATATTGGCCAAACACCTGAAAGAATAAGCCCGGCCATTATAGATTTATGAGCATTGCGTGACACTATAACCGAGTCACCCGGGTTGCATGCTGAAAGGAACATAGACATATTTCCGCCAGAAGAACCGTTTACAAGAAAGAAAGAATGCTCAACGCCATAAAGCTCTGCCATAAGTTCCTGAGCTTTTTTTATTGGGCCTGTTGGGTCATGAAGTGAATCAACTTCAGGAAAAATTGTAACATCCATGGTGTACATATTTTTCCCGGTAAATGCTTTTAAGCGTTGATCTATGCCGTGTCCATTTTTGTGCCCGGGAGTATGAAAAGAAACCACATCCCTTTTTGCATGGGCAAGTAATGTTTCAAAAAGTGGAGCTTTGTCTTGTTTATTCATTTCCCCAAACCTTTGATAAGGCAGAAGTTAATTGCATATGACGGGAGTTTATATAAATTTCTAATACCTATGTCAAATGTAATTTCAGATATTAGCATTAACATTTGTAAATAACTAATGTGTCAGGCATTTTAACATAAATTTCTAAGTAAAAATTATATTGTTAAAAAATATTTAAACTGCCAGTACGGTATCCATTTAAATCAACTGTAACATAAGCCCAGCCAAGTTTTTTGAGAGATTTTAAAATATTTGCTTTTATATCTTTTTGAAAAGCTTTGTTAATTTCTTCTTCCCCTATCTCAATGCGCGCTATTATACCGTGGTGGCGAACTCGCACAATCTTAAATCCTAATTTTTTTAACGCTTCTTCTGCTTTGTACACTTTTTCCAGAGCATTTTTGGTTATTGGTGTTCCATAAGGTATGCGCGAGGCAAGGCAGGCCTGAGCAGGGGTGTTCCAATTTGATAGTTTTTCTATTTTGGCAAGTTTGCGTATATCTTCTTTTATAAAGCCCGCCTCTTCCAATGGTGAGAGAACATTATGTTTTTTTGCAGCTATCCTTCCTGGACGGTAATCGCTTAAATCTGAAAAGTTGTTGGCATCGCAAAGTGTCATTAAGTTTTTACGGGCAATTTGTTTCAATTTTGCAAACAATTCGTTCTTACAATAAAAACAACGACGCGGAGAATTGGCTTTAAAATTTTTATTTTTTAGTTCTGATGTTTTTATAACAAGATGTTTGACACCATTTTTTTTTGCTGTTATTTTTGCCTGCATTAGTTCTTTTCGGCAATAGGTTTCACTTGTGGCTGTAACAGCAAGAACATTTTTTTTGCCAAGAACTTTTGCCGCAAAATGCAATAGCAGCGTTGAATCTACCCCACCTGAAAAAGCAACAAGCAGGCGTTTTTGAGATTTAAGTATCGCAATTAGTTTTTCTATTTTAGTTTTCATTGCTTATTTTTATTTATCCCATATTTTGTAATAGGTTTGTGAACCGAGTCAAAAGAGATGGAGACAGTTTTGACGCAAAAACTGCAGAGAATAGTAATTCTATTCGTAAGGTTTTTGTGGAAAAAAATGTCCCATATCTTTTGACGAATTCCAAATCCTATTGCTAAATCCGGGATTTATAGTTAAAATATTAACAAATTTGACGGAAAAATAAAAATTTGCTATCAAACACATTCAATTATGATTAATAAAATAAAAACTGACTGCTTACATTTCCCATTAGACCGTCCGTGCGTTTTTCACAAACAAAAAGCTGTTAAGTGTGTTAATTGTAAAAACTACAAGCCTTTTTCGGCAAAGCAAAAGACAAAAAACATACTTATCATTAAACTTGATGCTATGGGTGATGTTCTAAGAACTACTTTTCTATTATGTGGTCTTAAACAAAAATATGGAAAAAATTGTTGCATAACCTGGCTTGTTTCAAAAAATTCGGCTCAGGTTCTTTATGGCAATCCGTTAATAAATAAAATAATCCTTCCCGAGTTGTCCGTGCTTGGTGAGCTTTGCCTTGAGCGGTTTGATGTTGTAATTAATTTAGACCTTTCCCCAATTAGCTTAATGCTTGCAAGTGCAGTTTGTGCAGAAAAGAAAGTGGGTTACTGGCTTAAGAAAGACAGGCAAATTGCCTTTTCAAATTCTTACGCTAAAAAGTGGCTTTCAATGAGCGCGTTTGATGACCTAAAAAAAGCCAATACAAAAACATATCAGTATTGGATGGCAAAAATAACTGAACTTAAAAAAACAAATTACCCAATTTATGTGCCGATAGCAAAAGAATCTCAAGAAAAAGCGACTAATTTTGCAAAGAAGTACAAACTTTTTGGAAAAAAAATAGTTGGCATTAATCCCGGAGCTGGCGGCAGATGGGAGCTTAAACGATGGACAAGAAACGGATATAAATATCTAATTGATCAACTTTCAATGAAAGGTTTTAAAGTTATACTTCTTGGTGGCCCGCAAGAGGCCCAACTTGTTGATGAGCTTGTAGAAAATTCAAATGGCAAAGCAATAAGTATTGGTACAAATAATACTATTGCTGATTTTTTTGCATATCTTAATTTGTGCGATATAGTTATAAGCGGCGATACAATGGCAATGCATGCTGCACTTGGGCTTAAAAAGAAAGTTGTCGCACTTTTTGGGCCTACATCGTCGGCAGAAATTGAACTTTATGGATTAGGCAATAAAGTTGTTTCATCGCTTAATTGCCTTTGTTGTTATAAAACTAACTGTGGCATAAAACCAAACTGTATGGAAAGTATTACACCTGAAGTTGTTTTAAGTAACATACTTGAACTTGCAAAGAGCATAAAATGAAAACTATTGTAATGATTCCAACATACAACGAGGCAGGTAATATTGAAGGGTTAATTAATGAAATCCTTGCACTGCCACTTGAACTTAGCGTGCTTGTTGTTGATGATTTATCTCCGGATAAAACCTATGAAATAGTAAAACAAATGTCAGATAACGACCCAAGAGTTATGCTGCTGCTTAGGAAAGAAAACCGTGGCCGCGGTTGGGCAGGTATTGATGGTTTTAAAAAAGCGCTTGAACTTGGCGCAGATTATATTGTTGAAATGGATGGCGATTTTTCTCATAGCCCAAAATATATCCCCAATTTTATTGCGGCAGCAATAAATGCTGATGTTGTGATTGGTTCGCGCTATGCAAATGGTGGCAAAGACGATGAACGTACATTTTTGCGCAAGTCAATAAGTTTTTTTGCAAGAAAGTACATTGCGACTGTGCTTGGAGTTAAAGTGCAAGATTCAACATCGGGTTTTAGGTTGTTTAGCCATAGTGCGCTTGAGAAAATAATTGTTGATCTTTCTGCGCGTGACCCATTTATTGTAAGTGAAGTGCTTTATTCGGCACATAAAAATAAACTTAAAATTGTTGAAGTTCCAATTGAGTTTATGCCGCGCGCAAAAGGTGTTTCAAAACTTCAGGCAAGCACACTTATAAAATATCTTCTTAGAGTTTTGTGTTTAAGGTTTAAATGTTCTTAAATTATCCCGTTCTTATGTGGCTGTTACTAAGTGTAACAACTATTTTACGATTGCTTGTTATAGGGCAAATTGGGCTTGGCGACGATGAAGCGCATTACTGGGCATATTCACAAAACCCCGCATTATCATATTTTGACCACCCCCCAGCTGTCGGTTACATAATAAAATATTCAACAATGCTATTTGGTGCTAATGAGTTTGGCGTTCGCGTTAGCGCTGTAATACTTTTCTTTTTAACCTGCATACTTGTTTATAAACTTGCAAAAAAAATGTTTGGCGAAAAAGTTGCTTTTTGGAGCGTGTTTGTATTAAACGCAACTCCTGTTTTTTCCTTTCTTGGTTCTGTTCTAATTATTCCCGATGCACCCTTAGCATTTTTCTGGATTTTATTTATTTATATTTTTTGGAAAATTGTTGAGACTGGACAGAAAAAACACTGGTATCTTTTAGGTATTGTGCTTGGCTTTGCAATGCTAAGTAAATACAACGGATTTTTGCTTCCAATCTCGGTGGCACTTTTCTTAATATTCTCAAAAGAGCACCGATATTGGTTTAAGCAAAAAGAACCATACATTGCGCTTGTAATTGCGGCTATTATGACAATGCCGGTTGTAATTTGGAATGCTCAAAATGGCTGGGCTTCATTTGGTTTTCAGCTTGCTCATGGTTTTGGCAATACTGCCCCTAAATTTTCGTTGGCATTGTTAGGTAAATGCTTAGGCGCGCAGGCGGGTTATATATCCCCATTTCTATTCATTTTAAATTTTGTTGTGCTTATATCTATAACAATTAAAGCTATTGTAAAAAAAGATAAAAAATTGCTGCTCATTAGCGCGTTTTCTCTGCCGGTAATCCTTTTATTTAACGCCATTGCAAGTTATAAAGAGATACTCCCACATTGGCCGGCTATGGGTTATTTGACACTTTCAATACCGCTTGCTATTTTTTGTATTGGTTTGTGGCGCAAATGGACAGGTAAAATTATTCTTATATTTTCCTTTGGCCTTGCCATTGCACTTACGGTACTTGTGCCTTTGCAGGCGGTTTATAAAATTTTGCCACCCGAGTTGTTTTTGCCAAAAAATGAAGCCATGAAAATTGAAGATGGTGTAACAAGGGCTGAAAAGGTTGATGTTACAAACGAACTTTATGGTTGGAATCTTGTCGGCAAAAAAGTACAAGAGCTTTCAGATAAGATGGGTGCGAAACCGTTTATTGTTACTCACAGGCACTACCTTGCAAGCCAGTTAAGTTTTTATGTACCGAAACATCCCAAAATTTATTGTTTAAGCGAGAGGGTTGATGCTTATGATTTCTGGCAAAGAGATTTAAGCGAGCTTAATGGAAAAGATGGAATTTTTGTTTTTGATAACAGGTTTTATACAAATCCTCAAGAGTTTATGCCTTTTGAAAGTTTTGGCAAACCAAAAGTGGTTGATGTTTATAGAAACGGCAGAAAGATTAGAGTTTTCTGGTTATATCCTGCGAAAAACTTTAAGTTAGATAAACTTGATCCTTCAAGAACTTCAAAACTGGTGGGTGATAAAACATCGTTTGTGGAAGGTATAAGATTTATTGATGTAATGTTCTTTAAAATGTTTAACAAAGCTGGTTCAAATATTTTATTAGATTATTTTTTTTGTACTTTAACATGGCTTGGTTCAGGGCCGCCAATGGTTGTTTTAATTGGTATTTATTTATGGTTTTACCGGCGTAAAACATTTTTGCGTGATTTTTTATTAATGGTTGGTTTGTTGCTTGTTGGTGGTTTGGTTGTGCAGATAATTAAAAAATTGTTTATTCGTTCAAGGCCGCTTGGTTATTTTAGGCAAGATGTTCGTGTATTAGGTGAAGCGCTTCGTAGTTATTCATTCCCATCTGGACATAGTGCTGTTGCTTTTGGCGCCGCAACTTTTATGATTTTTGTTTTGCCAAAGTACTGGTGGGCATTTTTAATACTTGCTTCGTTAATTGGTTTTTCAAGAATTTATGTTGGCGCGCATTTTCCGATAGACGTTGTTTGTGGTGCGTTTGTTGGCAGCGCTGTGGCACTTTTAATGATTAAAATGTTTTATAAAAAGTCACAAAATATGAACTCCCTGAAGCACAAATAAAAATTGTTGCCAGTTATCCCCTTGTCCACTTTCCACCTTTGATGTCATTCCCGTGAAAACGGGAATATCCAGTACCAATAATAAAGGTTTTTTGGATCTCCGGGTCAAGCCCGAAGATGTGACGG
>Ga0247841_10010354_pt1 | contig 12722 bp, 9 predicted proteins | sample LaCruzMarch2015__2_FD_192410 | JGI IMG/M metagenome (GOLD analysis project Ga0247841, IMG submission 192410) | Freshwater microbial communities from meromictic Lake La Cruz, Castile-La Mancha, Spain - LaCruzMarch2015_18m | ecosystem: Environmental > Aquatic > Freshwater > Lake | place: Spain... | reverse complement strand
CTCGCCCCACCACCCGTGAAATCACATGGTAGTATCCCGCCCCCTCCTCCACGATCCTGGCTACACGCATAAACGCCTCCTTCCCCCTTCACGGGGTCATGGAGGCGCTTATAGCTTAATCTAATTGTGGTGTAAATAATATTCTATACTAACAACCTGTCCCCTATCTTCCTCTAACCATCACACAGAGAAAACAGAGAACCACCTCAGTCGTGATGATAACTCGCAACAACACTTGCTTTACCGAAATACTCATTTTTTTAATTAATATTTATGCGAGTCGAGACTCAGTTCTTACAGACTAGATTTCAGGGACGGCGTTTGGGAGCGGAACAAGTGCAATAATACATCCTGTTATGCATACGCTCCTTGCCTGCGTAAATACCCGAGCACAAGGCATGAAACACACCCACCAACCTTCTTCTGCAAGCAAGCATATCGAGGCGCAGGAAGCCAATCCAACTGCCGCGCCGGCATTGCACAGAGAGATACATTGACCTACTTCAGGACACGACTGAGGTCCTGCTGACGGAGCAACTGGCCCTGTTGGATAATTCCATCGCCATTCACCTCCAGGGAATGGAATTTCTCCCGGGGGGCCGTCAACGAGCCCCAAAAAATCATATAGATCGACAGGATTGTTCTTGCAAAAATGATAGAGGACAGCCTGCGGTGTAATTGATTCAAGACTTTGAGCGACCAACTGTTTCGCCGCCCAACGCGGCAAGTTCGCATATCGCATTACCATTCGCAATCTTTTGATTTCACTAGGCAACTGAGGGCGACAAGGAGACAATTCATATCCTTTTTCCCCCATCGGATCGCGGCACACCCACCGCCCTGTCTCCGTACTGAGATATCTGTGGCCGTAGTAGTACAGCCCCGTTTCGGCATAGTTACATCTTGGGGGTGGCCGATCATAGGTTAACGTGACCAACACATCACTCGTTGACGTGGTGTAGCTACAGGCATCGTAGTCGGTGCTGTTGCATGAAACACCGCTATTCGCGGCGTAATTATTGGGGTTTTGACTGCCGACATAGGCATAGAGGAAGGTCGATGGGCTGTTTTGGGACTGACCTGCTAACGAGTAAAGCCCCCAGCTTGTCGTGGGCGGCTGGGTTGCATCATAGGCGTAGATGAAGGCAAATAAGCCCGTCCCATGCCTTTCCACGGAGGGGAGAACTGTCAAAACCGCCATCCAAATGTTGTAGATGTAGGCCGACAGGGCGTCATCGCTGTCGTAGGTATACACCCGGCGACAGGACTCATCGGCGGATGCCTTATTTCGTCTGGCGACAGGCTCGTCAGCCGGCGCGATTGAGGTTGTTCTCATATTAGAACGCCACCAATACGCCCGCACCGCCATAGGGGCCGGATTCCATCGGGGTTCCGGGGAAATACCCCTCGGACTTGGAGCCTGCCTTGAGGGAAATGCCGACATGGTCACTGAACATTGTTTCCAGCTCGCCACTGCCATTCCAGCCTGATCCGGAATAGAGCGGCACCTCGGACTCCGGCACCTGCCAGAAATCGCCCGTCAGACTCACGCTGACTCGATTCCCAAGGCGCAACCGGTGAAACCCGCCACCATACCCGTAGGTCTGCTCCACGGAACTTTGCAGGTCACGAACATAGGCCGTCACCAATGGCCCCGGGGTAACCAAGTAAATATCCAGGAAACGCGTCACTTCCTCCGGCCCCAGAAAGGCGCGGGTTCCAACCGTCAGCCCAAACCCGTTACCCAGCGGGATGACAGGCGGGCGAACCTGCGACTTGCCGCCAATCACATGATCAACCGCATACCCGTACATCGCGGCGAACATCGATGGATCGACCAAGTTCCAAATTGCCGCCGCGCGGGCATCGTCATAATTTTTTTCCAGCATGGGGTCATCGAATGCAACCGTGTAATCGTTATTCCAGACATCCGCCGGATTAGCATGGCGCCGTTGCGCCTGGCGCGAGGTCAGGTAGTACGCAATGTCATTGCCATTGGAATACTCATCTGTGAAATCCTGCGGGTTATCCTTTGGACTGGGCGTCATAAACACATACAGACTGAAATCCAACTTCCCGATGATCATCAGGGGTATCTTGGATCCATCGGTTCCGTCTCCCGTATAGAGATCCGCAAGGATCCTGTGAGCCATGATGGAGTCCCCCTCGGTCCCGCCACCGGCAATGACGAGGTTCTGCTCCATCGTCTCGGGATCCTTGCCGATCCCCGTGCCACCGGAAAAATCGAATCCGAACGAATACGAGGGATCCAGATTATACTCCCTCGCCCGGGATCCATGCCCGAACACCTCATGCTGGACGGTGCTCAACCCAAGGGCAGAGATGAATTCATAGGCTGGCGCCACATAGGACGTGTGGATTACCCCGCTCAAGCTCCGGCTGATTAAACTATGGGCCGTCACGATATCACGCCCCCCGTAGTCCATGGCGGGATCGGTCTCAAACCCCAGGAAATAAGCGTCAAAAACCCTGTTGGTCAGGGGGCGAGCCTGACACACTCCCGACACCACCATCAGAATCCCGCAGATCAGCATGACACGTTTCATGGTTTTCCCTTTCTTTCCGGATCGTCACTTCCTCGTCAGCAACCCGATTGCCCTCACCACCCCAACGGGATCCGCCAGGGTATTTTTGCAGGGGCCTTCCGGTGTTTGATTGGGGACCGCCAGAACCGGTTTTGGAAAAGCGGCCCGGATCCCCTGCACCAGTTCCTTGTCACACGCAACGGCCACCACGGCCTTGATCGCGGGATTCCGGACCTGGATCAGCGCCTCGCGCCCCCCGCCAACCACGCAGGCCACCACGCCGAAATCATCGCGGATTCCGGCCAGGGCACCCACACTGCAGGCCCCACACCGCCGGCATTCATCCAGGCTGTGAACGACATTCTGAGGACAGCTTTGCCGGTGCAGGCAGTGCGGCAGGAGCAACAGGATTTCAGCGGGCTGAATCCCCCGGATCCGCCGCCAACCCACCAGACAATTGTTCAGCTTGATGATCAGCCTGTCTAACATCGGCACTCCGTTAAGCCTTTTTTTGTAAAGGTGAATAGTATACTAATTTGTTTCAGATAGCCAAGACTGACAACAGGAGACAACCATGACCTCTCGCAAGCTCGTCCTTATCTCGCCCCACGGCTTTTGTGCCGGCGTTGAACGCGCCGTCCAGATCGCCGAGGCCCTCTTGGAGTCCACACCGAAACCCGTCTATTGTCTCAAGGAAATCGTCCATAACCGCCAGATCATCGACTCCCTCACTTCCAAAGGCATGGTGTTCGTGCACGACATCCATGACGCACCCAGGGGGGCAACGGTTCTTTTCAGCGCACACGGCATCCCCCCCTCAACCCGCGAGGCTGCCCAGGCGCTCGGGCTTCACACCGTAGACGCCACCTGCCCGTTCGTGACCAAGGTTCATCATGAAGTCCTCCGGTATGCCGCCCAGGGGTTTTCGATCCTGCTAATCGGCCACCATCAGCACGATGAGATCATCGGGGTCGCCGGCGAGGCCCCCGACCGCGTGACCGTCATTGCCAACGGTGAGGACGCCCGGGCAGTTACGGTTCCCGACCCTGAAAAAGTTGCCGTGTTGACGCAGACCACCTTGAATGGGGATGACGTAGCCTCCGTAATGGCCATCCTGAGAAGTCGCTTCCCGTCACTGCAGACGCCACCCTCCGATGACATCTGCTATGCCACCCGGAATCGCCAGCAGGCCGTACGGCTTTTCGCCAAAAAGGCCGATGCCATCATTGTCCTGGGAGCAGAGAACAGCTCCAACTCAAACCGCCTGGTCGAAGTGGCCCGGGCCGAGGGATGTTCCGCATTCCTGGTCAGCACCTTTGAAAAACTGGAGGCCATCCCCCTGGATGAAATTCGCACACTCGGCATCACGGCGGGCGCCTCGACACCGGAATCCTTTGTCAATGCCGCCATCGAACGCCTGAAGGCGCGGGGGTTTGAGGCCGTTGAGGAACTATCCCTGATCCACGAGGATATCCATTTCCCGGTGCCGACAGTGAATTGAGATTGATGCAAATGCGAACATCGTACCGTCAACACTGAACCTCCAACATCGAATAAATTGCGCGATGCCCAACTGGAAGTTCAGTCTTGAATGTTGGCTGTTCGATGTTCCTTTTCCTGTCTGACATACTCCGCAATCACAGGAGACCCCCACAGCCTGGTGAGGCCAAGCCCCCGGCAGACCGCCTCCATTCCCGCCGAAAGCCCCCGACACCGCAAGGCCCGGTGCAGGACCATCGGGAGAAAAAACTGGGGGGCACGGCGCTTTAAAGCGAATCCGTTCCCGGAAAACACGTCGTCCACCTCGGCATGGCGGAACATCCGCCATTCACGCGTGTTGCCTTCCAGCTTCTTCTTCGCGCCGAACAGCGCCGGGGCAATGGCATTCAGCCCCTGACTGGTGGGATAATCCACAATTACCGACTGGCGCGCCACACGTGATAATTCCCGGATCAGCGCCGGCCACGCCTCGCAATGGGGAAGAAAACGGAACGACATCACCACATCGAATGACTGGTCAGGGAAGGGAAGCTCCAGCACATTCCCCGCGACAAACCGACAGGCACCGCTCTTCACCAGGCCGTCGATGCGGTGCCGGCAGGACTCATCGCTCCCCAGCACCGTCACCGGAAACCCGCGGCGGCACAGCGGCCCCGCCAGTTGCCCGTGTCCGCCGCCAACATCCAGAACGGAAGCGCCGGGACAATCGGCCAGCATGGAGACCGTGACACCCTCCTGCACGGCAAGAAACCATTCACCAACAGCCCCGGAAAACCGCGCCGCATAGTCATCCGAAGAGGTCTCGATATCCGCCGTTTCGCGTTGTTTCTGCTTCATGGTCGTGGTGCCGGACTCTATCATTTCCCTTCCGGGATGCAACCCTTGTCCGCTTGACTTCCGGCTCCCCAACCGGCACCCTCTTCGCCCATGAATCAACACGACTCCACGCCGACTCCCGGTTCCCTCATGAACGGGTTCACCGTCAAAGCCGTCACCCCTGTCCCCGCCCTGCGCGGGACGGCGATCGAACTGGAGCATATAGCCAGCGGCGCACGGGTCCTACACCTGAGCACCGAGGATACCGAGAACCTTTTCTCCATCAGCTTCCCCACCCCGCCGCCTGACAACACCGGCATCCCCCATATCCTGGAGCATTCGGTCCTCGCAGGATCGCAAAAGTTCCCGGTGCGCGAGCCGTTCTTTGAAATGCTCAAGTCGAGCATGGCCACCTTCATCAACGCCATGACCGGCCCCGACTGCACCTATTACCCCGTCTCCAGCAATGTCGAGCGCGACCTCTTCAATCTGGCCGAGGTCTATTTCGACGCCGTCTTCCACCCCCTGCTCACCCCCGAGACCTTCATGCGCGAAGGCCATCATTTGGCCCCCGCCGATCCCGCCAACCCGGGCGGGGCATTCACCGTCAGCGGTATCGTCTACAACGAGATGAAGGGCGTCTTCTCCAGTCCGGAAAGCAAACTCTTCTACACCTGGATCCAGCGCCTGTTGCCGGACACCCCCTACGCCCTGAACTACGCTGGGCACCCGGATTCCATCCCCGACCTGTCGTACGAGGACTTCAAGCGCTTCCATGAATCGCACTATAACCCCTCGAACGCCTTTTTCTATTTCTACGGCAACATTCCAACGGCCGATTACCTGGCCTTCCTGGCGCCGCGCCTTGAGGGATACACGAAGCACCCGCCCATTCCTGTAACCGTCCGACAATCCCGCTGGGCCGCTCCGGCATCCCATACCGACACCTATCCCGTCGGCCAGGATGAAACGCTCGAGAACAAGACCTTCATGGCCATGACCTGGCTGACCGGCGATGCCCTGGATCCCGACCAGGCGGTGCTCCGGCATGTGCTGACCCAGGTTCTCTTCGGGCACGAGGCCGCCCCGCTGAAGAAGGCACTGATTGACTCGCAGCTCGGACAGGATCTTCTGGATTGCGGCGACATGGAACTCGGCCCCGAGACCGTTTTCTGTGTCGGACTCATGGGCAGCGACCCCGACAAGGTCGAAGCCTTCGAATCGCTGGTGCTCTCCTCCCTGACGCGCATTGCCGAGCAGGGCCTCCCCGGGGAGGCCGTGGAGGCCGCATTCCAGCAGACCGCCTACCACTACCTCGAAATTCTTCCCATGTTCCCTCTCCACACCATGAACCGCGTCCTCGGCGCCTGGGTGCACGGCGCCGATCCACTCACCTTTGTGGACATGAGCAGCCACCTGGAGTCCTGCCAGCGCCGCTACCAGGCCGACCCGCAGCTTTTTTCCAGACTCATTCTGGAACAACTGGTCCACAACCCGCACCGGCTCACCACCCGGCTCACGCCTGACAAGACTTGGCAGGCCCGGAATGATGCCGCGTTCGCCGCCCGCATGAACGCCGAGCGGGCGCGGAAATCCGAATCTGAAACGTTTCAGATCGCGGAAAAGGCTGCTGCCGTGGAAGCCCTCAGCGGCACGCCGAACTCCCCGGAACTCACCGCCCTGCTTCCCCAGCTCAAGGTGCGCGACCTTCCCAGGAAACCGAGGAACATCCCGACAAACGTGGGGAGAATCCAGTATTCAGAAGTCAGAAGTCAGAAGTCAGAAGCGAAACGCCAAGATCCACGATCCAGCAATACGGATTCTGGAATAGCCCTTTTGCGAAATGACATTTTCACGAACGGGGTGAACTATCTTCAGTTCAGTCTCGACCTCAACGGGCTGCCGAAGGAGCTCTGGACCTACCTCCCGCATTACTGCGATGCGATCACCAAGCTCGGGGCGGCGGGAATGAACTATGAAACCATGGCCCAGCGGGTGGCGGCCGCCACCGGCGGAGTGTCCTGTTCTCCCTCGTTCCAGCACCATGCCACGCTCCCCGGCCTGCCCGTGCTATCCATGCGCTTCGGTTGCAAGGCGCTCGAGGGTCAGATGGACCGCGCGCTGGAGGTGCTCCGCGACCTGGTCTTTGAAGTGGACCCGCGCGACCATACCCGTCTGCGCGACATCCTCATCCAGTCCCGCGTCGGCTACCGTAGCGATATCCTTGAAAACGGCCAGAGTTACGCCCAATGCCATGCCGCCCAATATCTCACACCGGTGGGTCTCATGGATGAACAATGCCACGGCATCCCCCAGATTGCCCTGACCGCACAGCTCTGTGACAAGTATGACCAGGAAGCGGACGCCCTGATGGCCAAGATCGAACGCATCCGGTCCTTCCTTCTTTCCCCGGAACGCCTCACGATCAGTTTCACCGGCTCCGACAAGGCTTTTGATAGCGTCCAATCCGCTTTTAGAAACTGGGGTCGGAAAATGATTTCAGATTCCAGATTTCAGATTTCAAATCTTCAATCTTCAATCTTCAATCAAAAATCTCAAATTCCCTCTCCCCGTGAGGGCCTGGCGGTGCCGATCCAGGTGGCGCACTGTACACAGGGAATGGTGGCGCCAACGCTGATCAATCCTCATTCCGCGGCGCTGGTCATCGGCACACACATGGTGCGGTTCGATTATTTCCTCCCCGAAATCAGGCTGAAGGGCAACGCCTACGGCGGCAGCATCTCCTACAATCCGCTGGCGGGAACCCTCTTCATGACCTCATTCCGCGACCCCCATGTGACCCGCACCCTCGATGTATTTTCAGGCACGCCGGATTATGTCCGGTCGACACGCTGGTCACAGGCCGACATTGACCGGTCCATCATTGGAACCGCGAAGGATGATGAACGCCCCATGCGGCCCGGCGAAGCCACCGGCATCGCCCTGGCCCGCCATCTTCAGGGTGTTACGCCGGAACTGCGTGAATCATTCTATGAAGCCCGCCTCGCGGTCACGCCCGATGCGGCCCGGACGGCCCTGCTGGAGACCTTGGAGAGCGGCTTCAAGGCCTCACCCGTCTGCGTCCTCACCAGTCGCGAGAAACTCGAGGCGGCAAACAAGACCCTCGGCGACCGCGCCCTGACCGTTTCCGATGTGGTCATGTAAGAAGGGATGCTCCAAGCCTCTTCTGGAGGGCGAGGCTTGCCGAGCCGCAGTCAATATAAGAGCATGCCTCTTGACTATGGCTCGGCAAGCCTCGCCCTCCAGAAGAGGGGGGTTAATAGCCTGATCTTCCTATTTGCGTTTCAGCAGGACCTTCTTTTCGTAGGAGCGGACCTTGTCCATCCACTCCATGTCCTGCGGAGCGCCATCGCGGCGGCACAACTCGGCCCAGACGGCGCCGATCGGCATGAACTTCATTTCATCCATCAAAGCCAGTGACCCGGCGCGATCCCCGGCCTCCTCCATCTTCCTGAGCGTCTGGGATGGATCCAGCATCGCGAAGAGAATGGCCTTGCGTGTCGCCCGCAACCCGATGGCATAGGCGGCAATGCGGTTGATGCTGGCATCAAAGTAGTCGGTCGCCACAGCCACTTTCTTCCAGGCGCCACCCCGCCCGATTTCCAGGAACAGGTTCTTAAGATCGTCGTTGAAGATCACCACATGGTCGCTGTCCCACCGCATCGGACGACTGACATGCAACAGGAGCTTCTTATGGAACTGGAGGAAGCTACTGATCTTGTCATGAATCGTCTCCGTCGGGTGATAATGCCCCATGTCCATGCACAGGCCGATATTCCGGCTCGCGGCATAGCTGCTGTAGTATTCGGACGACCCAACCACGTATTCCTCACTGCCGAGGCCGAACAGCTTGCTCTCGACGTAGTCCAGGCACTTGCTCTTATCCACACGCTTCTCCTGGGCAATCGTCTCATCCAGCGACTTGGTCAGCTGGGAGCGGTGCGTCCACCGGTCGGCGGGCAGGTCCTTTGACCCGTCGGGGATCCAATGGTTCACATGGCAGACGCCCTTGTTGGACTTCGCCATGGCTTCCGCGATCCGGCGCGCGGCAATGCCATGCCGGACCCAGAACTTCCGTACCGACTCATCCTTGCTCGAAAGAGTGAAGCCGGAATCGGCCTTCGGGTGACCGAAATAGGTGGGATTGAAATCAAGGGGAATATGATTCTTCCGGCTCCATTGCATCCAGGACTCAAAGTGCCGGGGCTGAAGATCGTCGCGCTCCACCCTCTTCCCGTTCGTGTCCGCGTAGAGGGCATGCAGATTCAGGCGGTGTTTTCCCGGAATGAGACTCAAGACCTTCTCGTAATCAGCCCTGGCTTCTTCAGGGGTCCGGGCCCGGCCGGGATAATTGCCGGTGGCCATGATGCCGCCGCCACTTACGCTTGCGGTCTTGACCTCGAATCCAACGATGTCATCAACCTGCCAGTTATGAATCGATACCGGAATTTCGAGCGCAGCCTTTACAGCCTTTTCGGTGTCAACCCCGGTCTCCGCATACCGTTCCCTGGCCAACGTGTATTCATTCGTTTTTTTCATGAAGCGTTTCCTTATGCCACCTGCGTGCGCCTGTATGACTCAACTTCCCAATTCTCAATGAAATCCGTCGCCCTCCCGGTCATGTACTGAACCCCGCCGAAGGCTTCGGCATACCGTCGAACGGCCGCGCCGTCGAGGGCCAGCTCGAGCGCCAGACTGGCGTTTCGTCCGCTCTGCCCGACTCCGTACACGCCGTCGTCCGTGACCAGGACCTTGGGGAAATAGCCGTGAACGTCCTTGAATTCTGCCAGCATCGGCGCGTCAAGTTTACCCATGAACGGCCATGATTTTGAATACACGATATGGTCAGGCGTCAACGGACCCTCCGCCACCTGAACCCGTGGACTGCAGGCAACATGCTCCGCCTCGGCGCCCATAACGGCTTTGAGCATCCGGCATTCCGGGGATTGCGGATCCATGGGCGATACCGGCCCGGCAACGAACCCGGTTACGCCCTTCTTCTGGTATTCCGCCTGCAGCGTCCCCATGACTTGCTGATACAGCATGCGGATATTTTCCGCACTGTCCGCGCTCACAAAGACGCCATGATTCTCGATAAAGATTACTGCGGGTTGCCTGGAATGTACCCGGCCATAGTCTTCAAGCCGCTTATACAGCTCCATACAGAGCGTATATCCGGGATCGATGTAAGGCACCCACATGGCCGCCGGGAAAAGCGTTTCGCACGCGGCCTTGCCCCGGACAGAGCAGGTCATGCCATTGACCAGTTCCGGATGGGTATGCACCACATATTTCCCGACCAGGATCTCATGGAGAGGCGACTCAACTGAAGGGCGCCCCTTGTAACCCTTGAGCACCGCATTGGCCATGGTATTCTTGACCAACTCCTCCCGTGCGGCCGCGCTATCCGGCAACGACAATGTGAACAGGCTTCTGACCGAGGGCCTGTCCAGCGGAATGAAATCGGCGTTCTTGAGGCCGCCCAGTGTCATCCCCGAGGGTTTAATCCAGAGGGTAGTCCCCAGTTTTACCGAAGTATTCCCGCCACCGCCCTTGACATAGGACGCTGTACCGAATTCATGCGACAGCGCCGTCAGTTCATTCAGAGTATCCATTCCCATCTCCCGAATTTCAATGCCCGATGCCGGTCTGGCCTTTGAGCCAGGTACCGAAGCCAATGATGATCGTCGAAAGGATCAGTGCCGCGATACCGGCCGTGATATACCCGTGCGCCTTCTTGCTGGCGCCCTTCCACTCGTGGAAATACCACCCCCACATCGTGCTGAAGATGATGATACTGGCCATGTGCAGGGTCCAGCTGGCAAACCCGAACCGCCCCATCTGCGTTTCGCCCATCGTGTAGAAGAAGAACTGGAAGTACCAGGTCGCCCCGGCCAGCGCGGAGAACATATAGTTTTTCAGGAATGGCACCCGGTTGTCTTCGGCTGACAATGCGGGTTTCCCGGCCGCGGCCGCCGGAGCCTGCGCGAAAACGGGCGACTGGACGGTCCTGCTGAAATACTGGTAGCCGGTCTTGTTCTTGAGATTGAGGAGCAGGCACCAGATGAAGTTGGTGGTAAACCCGCCGGTAAGGACGACACATAGTTTCGGAAGCCCGGTCCAGAGGGTTGAGGTCCCGGCCGCCGCCGATGCCTCGCCGATGGGAATGCCGGCTGTCAGCGCAAAGGAGAAGCAGGCGCTCATGATACCCGAGAATGTGGCGACCATAATTCCCTTGGAGAAATTGAACTCGGCGATGGCCTTGTGCTTGTCAGCCGCCGGCATTTCCTTCTCCTTGGTGAACCCGGCCAGTGCCGCCACCGCGATACCCAGCAGACATACGGCCACGCCGGCAAGCGTGATGATTCCGGGGGTTGTCGAGGCGATCTGCCCGATGGTTTCAGGCACCGGGACAGACGGAATGAAGATCTTGAAGATCGGCGGGAGCAACGTTCCGAAGGCGGCGCAGTAACCCAGGGCCACCCCCATTCCCAACGACATGCCGAGATACCGCATCGCAAGCCCGAAGGTCAGTCCCCCTACGCCCCACATGGCGCCGAAGAAATAAGTCCACCAGAGGGTGGTCATCGACTGCTGGCGCAGGACGGCCAGCAGGTCGTTTGTCATCAGGGAAGCGAAAAACCACGGACACACGACCCAGGAGAAAACGCCCCCCACCAGCCAGTAGACCTCCCATGCCCATTTCCGCACGCCGCGGTACGGCACATAAAAACTTCCCGAAGCCAGACCGCCAAGCCAGTGGAAGAAAACACCCAGAAACGGATTTGCATTCATAATACGCCCTTCCTTTTATTTAACCGGGCGAAGTTCGCCGGCAATCTTTTTTTTGTTGTGGCCCCCAGATGAAGTCATTTCCTGCTACGCCTTGAATCGCATGTCCCTGGCGGCCTTGACCTCGTCCAGCCGGCCTACCGGAGTGTTGCGGGGCATGGCCGCGAACGAAACGGGGTCGCGTTCCGCCATATCGGCAATCTCCAACATGGCGGCAATGAACTCATCCATTTGCTCACGCGACTCGGTCTCGGTCGGCTCGATCATCATCGCCTCCTGGACCACCAGCGGGAAATAAATCGTGGGCGGATGCAGTCCCCGCTCCACCAGGGCCTTGGCAATATCGACAGCATGAACCCCGGTCTTTGCCTGGCGCGAGGCGCTGAACACGCATTCATGCATGCAAATCCGGTTATAAGGCAAATCGTAACGCTCCTTCAGTCGCGCCTGCATGTAGTTGGCGTTCAGGACGGCATTCTCGCTGACCCGGCGCAACCCCTCGCGCCCCAGCAACAACATATACGCATAGGCTCGCAGGATGATGGCGAAATTCCCGTAGAACTGCGAAATGTAACCGATACTCTTCGGGCGCTCGTATTCCAGCGCAAAGGTGCCGTCACTCCGCTTCACCACAATACTCGTCGGCAGGTAGGGAATCAGCTTGGTCTTCACCCCTACCGGCCCCGCCCCCGGCCCGCCTCCGCCATGCGGCGTGGCAAAAGTCTTATGCAGGTTGACATGCACCACATCAAAGCCGAGATCTCCCGGACGGCACCGCCCCAGCAGGGCGTTCAAATTCGCGCCGTCGTAGTAAAGCAGCGCATCGCGCTGATGCGCCAGGGCGGCGATCTTCAGGATATCGCGCTCGAACAGGCCCAGGGTGCTCGGACAGGTCAGCATCACCGCCGCCACCTCGTCATCCAGCGCCGCCTCGAATTTCGCCAGGTCAATCCCGCCATCCGGTCCCGTCGGGATACTCACCACCGTATAGCCGGCAATCGCCGCGCTGGACGGATTGGTGCCGTGGGCAGAATCAGGGATGATGAC
>Ga0247841_10010353_pt1 | contig 12722 bp, 10 predicted proteins | sample LaCruzMarch2015__2_FD_192410 | JGI IMG/M metagenome (GOLD analysis project Ga0247841, IMG submission 192410) | Freshwater microbial communities from meromictic Lake La Cruz, Castile-La Mancha, Spain - LaCruzMarch2015_18m | ecosystem: Environmental > Aquatic > Freshwater > Lake | place: Spain... | reverse complement strand
ATTTTTTAATAATAAATCTTCAAGGTTTTTATATCCCAAAATTTATTTTTAGTAATTTTATATATATTTTTTATGGTTTTGTTTTAGCTTTATTAACAACTTTTATAGTAAAATATTATGCCACTAAAGCTTTTTATGAGAGTGGCAAAATTATTCCAGTATTTAAAATATTTTTGTTATTAATTATTATTTTTCCAGTCATATTTTCTCTAATTGGAGATGTAAGTCTTTCAGTTGAATACCCAAAACTTATTAAAAATTTTGGAATATTTAATTATGTTGGCGGTGTAAAATTAGTTCCTGAATTTTTAGCACTGTTATTTTCATTATCCTTATACACTTCTGCTTTTATAGCTGAAAACGTTAGAGCTGGAATTTTAGCAATAAGCAAAGGTCAAAAAGAGGCTTCAAAATCTCTAGGTTTTAATAATCCACAAACTTTAAAACTAATAGTTATACCGCAAGCACTTCGTGTAATAATTCCTCCAACAACTAATCAATATTTAAATTTAACAAAAAATTCCTCTTTAGCAGCTGCCATAGGATATCCTGATCTTGCAGGAGTTTTTGCAGGAACAGCCCTTTCACAAACTGGAAAAGCTATAGAAATCATTTTTATGGTAATGATGACTTATTTAACTATCAGTTTAATAATTTCTGGTATTTTAAATTGGTATAATAAAAAAATTGCAATAGTTGAAAGATAACAAATGAATATTAGTGATATAAAAAATTGGTTAAAAATTAATCTTTTTTCTAATTGGTATTATTCTTTAATTTCATTATTTATTATTTATGTACTTTTAATTACTTTACCGCCTTTTATAGATTGGGCATTAATAAAAGCTACTTTTATTGGAAATTCTAAAACGGATTGTCAACCCGGTGGAGCATGTTGGGTTTTTATCAAAGTTTGGTTTGAAAAATTGATTTATGGATTTTATCCTGAAAAAGAAATTTGGAGAGTTAACTTAGCTTTTTTAATCTTAATTTCTACAGTGACTTTAGCTTTTTTTGTTAAATCCAAATTTAAAATTTACATTTTATTTTTTTTAATATTTATTTTTCCATTAATAGGTTTTACTTTAATAAATGGCGGATTTGGTTTAGAGCGTGTTGAAACAAGAGTATGGGGAGGCTTAACTTTAACTTTTATACTTACTTTTTTTGGCATTATTGTCGCTTTTCCTCTAGGAGTTTTGTTAGCATTAGGAAGACGATCCGAGCTACCGATTTTTAGGTTTTTTTCTATTTTATTTATTGAATTTTGGAGGGGTATTCCTTTACTTACAGTTATTTTCGCTGCTGCGATAATGTTTCCGATATTTTTGCCGGCAAATTCTAATGTCGATAAGCTATTAAGAGTTGCAATAGGCATAAGTATTTTCGAAGCAACTTATGTTGCAGAAGTAGTAAGGGGAGGTTTACAATCTTTACCTAAAGGGCAATATGAAGCTGCCAAGTCTCTTGGAATGGGTTATTGGAAAATGAATTTTTTAATTATTTTGCCACAAGCAATTAAGACAGTAATACCTGGAATTACAAATACTTTCATTGCTTTATTCAAGGATACACCATTGATTATTTTGGTTGGATTGCTTGAAATATTGGGCATGATTAATTTAGCAAAATCCAACTCTTATTGGCTTGGCTTGGCTACAGAGGGTTATGTTTTTGTTGCAATTATATTCTTTGTTTTTTCGTATTCATTAAGTAAATACACTCAGAGTTTAGAAAAAAAATATAATACAGAAAAACACTAATGAGTGAAAAAGTAATAGAATTCAAAAATGTGAATAAGTGGTATGGAAAATTTAAAGTTCTTAAAGAGATAAATTTTCATGTCAATAAAAGTGAAAAAATAATAATTTGTGGTCCTTCAGGCTCTGGAAAGTCAACTTTAATAAGATGTATTAACGGTTTAGAACAACATCAAGAAGGCAATGTTTTTGTACAGGGCACTGAATTAGATAAAACATTAAAGAATATTGAAAAAATTAGTGGAGAGGTTGGAATGGTTTTTCAACAGTTTAATTTATTTCCACATTTATCAATTTTAGATAACTGTGCATTAGCCCCAGCCTGGGTTAAAAAAATTCCAAAAAAAAAAGCAGACGAAATTGCAATGGAATATTTAACAAAAGTTAAAATCTCGGAACAAGCCAAAAAATATCCAGGTCAATTATCTGGGGGGCAGCAACAACGAGCAGCAATAGCTAGAGCATTATGCATGCAACCAAAAATTATGTTATTTGATGAGCCAACTTCTGCATTAGATGCTGAAATGATAAAAGAAGTACTTGAAATTATGATTGATCTTGCAAGAGGAGGGATGACTATGGTTGTAGTTTCGCATGAGATGGGTTTTGCTAAAACTGTTGCAGATAGAGTAATATTTATGGATGAAGGAAAGATTATAGAGATACAAAAAACTAAAGATTTTTTTGAAAAACCACAAAGTGATAGAACAAAGCTTTTTTTAAGTCAGATTCTTCGATAAATAAAATGTTACGTCTTTTAATATTTTTTGTAAGTTATATTTTATTTCCTACAGCTGGTAACTCGCACGTTCAGCATTATAAAAACCTCCAGCGTATTGAATTTGATATCTATAGAAATAATGATCTTGTTGGATTTCATAAAGTAAATGTTAAAAAAAAAGGTGATAATACAAAAGAGGTAATTACAGACATATTAATTGAGGTCAAAATCCTTGGTATAAAGGTTCATACTTATAAATCTTATGGGGTAGAGACTTATAAAAATGACGAATTAATAGAATTTAAATCAAAAACACAAGATGGCAGCGACAATGATTATTGTAATATAAAAAAAATTTCAGATGGAAAGTACTCATTTGATGGAATGACAGAAAATAAAAAATACATTTATGAGCTCACTGAAAAATTTTATCCAGCGCTTTGGTGGAATCATGATTCTTTATTAAACAATAATTATGTTTTGGGGCAGGGTTGTAGAAATTTAAAAACTCAAATAACTTTTTTAAAAAAGGAAACCAAAAAAATTAATGAAAAAAATGAGGTAGTAAATTTTTATAATATAAAAGGTGATAATCTTGATATAAATATTGGTTATACCGAAAAAGACCTTAAATGGGTTGATATGAAATTTACACTTAAAGGAGATTGGGAGTATAAATTAAAAAATTTAAATTAATTTACGCAACTTTTTTTACGAAAAACTGGCTAACATTAGTATGCCCAGTTGCAAATCCGGTTTCACAATAACTCAAATAGTAGTTCCATAAATTTTTAAATTTATAATCAAAATTAAGTTTTGAAATTTTATCCCAAGAGTTATTAAAGCTTTCTTTCCAAAGTTTTAAAGTTTTTGCATAATCATTACCAAAGGATTTTTCCTCATATAATTCAAAATTATTATCTTTAAAAAGTTTATATAAAATTTTTTTAGATGGAAGTATACCGCCTGGAAAAATATATTTTTGGATAAAATCAACTTGATTTATATAATTTTCATATTCTTTGTCGTCAATTGTTATGACTTGAAAACATGCTTTACCATTTTTTTTAAGCGCATTATTTAATATTTTAAAATATAGGTCCCAATACTTTTTCCCAACTGCTTCAAACATTTCAATGGAAACAATTTTGTCGTAAGTGTTACTTAAATTAAGTTTTCGATAGTCTTTAAGAAAGATCTTAGAGTTATTATTTAATTTTTTATGATTAATTAAATTTTCAATATAATTATATTGTTGCTCACTAATTGTTAGTCCTTCGATGTTAGATTTAATGGTTTGAGAATTTCTTTCTATAAAACCGCCCCAGCCCGCACCAACTTCCAAAACAGTATCAGAAGTTTCAATATCTAAACTTTTTATTATATTATCATACTTATTAATTTGGGATGCAAACAGATCATCATTTTCTGTGTTAAAGATTCCAGAGGAATAAGTCATAGATTTATCCAACCAAAATGAATAAAATTTATTTCCTAAATCGTAATGATAATAAATATTTTTTTTTGCTTGATTTATAGAGTTTGCTTTTAAAAAAAACTTAAATTTTTCAATGAGTAATGATAAATAATTATCTGCCCAATTTTTTCTCTTTATTTGTTGATTTTTAAGTAATATTTTTAATAAGTTAGTAAGATTAGAAGTTTCCCATTTATTATTTATATAAGACTCAGCAAAGCCAAGTTCGCCTTTTAGAAATACATCGCTAAAAAAAGTGTTATCTTTTATAACAATATTTGAGGCTAAATCTCCCTGATATGCTTTAAATACTTTTTCATAAGAATTTTTAAAATTTACTTTAATTTCACCCCATTTAATATTTTGGAATTTAAAATTTAAATATTTTTTTAATAAACTATCCATAGAAAGATATTGTATCATGTTTTTTTTTAGGCTTTGAAAAAAAAGATCGTTGCTTTTTAAATATTTTCATTGCCTGATAATGTATTAAAATCATTATTTTTTGTGAAAAAAATAAATTCTTAATAAGTTCACTGATCAAAGATAGATCAGATAGTAGTTTTGATTTAGATTTAATTCCAGTTTTTAAGATTAATTGATTCTTTTTGAAAGCATCAATATTAAGTGTAAAATTTTCTTTCTCGTTGTCTAAATAGAATTTATATTTTAATTGCCTTTGTAAAAATGGAGATACATAAAATTTCTTATCAAGCTCTGAGTAAAATTTTTTATTACGTATTTTATTAACTTTTATAAAATAACAATGTTGCTCATGATGGGTATTTTTTACTTCATAACATAAATATTTAATTTTATTTTTTTCATTTTTGCACAAGTAAATTGATATTGGATTAAAAACATATCCAAGAAATGAGGGTGAACAATACAAAAAAATTGTATATTTTTTCTTATCTTTAAATTTTTTTAAGATTTTTTCCTCAATAAAATTCTTTGGATTACTATCAGTTTTTCTCTTCCCGTGATCTTTAAAATTAAAGCCGAAAAGATTAAAAGAATTTACAGAAAAAAAAAATAGCTTATGAATGATTTCTAATTCATTTAAGTTTATTAAAATTGAAAGAGTTTTATAGTTAAATTTATAATTTATTGGACTTAGCCTCTGATGAAAAACTATGCCTGGCTGAAGGGTACTCTCCATTAAATTAAATTTTTTACAACATTTTTTGCAGATACAACTCCATCTTCATGAAAGCCATATCCACACCAAGCTCCACAATAATAAATGTTATCTATACCTTGTATTTCTTGTAACTTTTTTAAAACAAATTCCTTATTATGTTTAAAAACTGGATGGCTATATTTCATTTTCTTTATAATTTTTTTTTGATCAATCAAATTATTAGAATTTATCGATACGAAATAATCTTTTTTACTTTTTAAATTTTGTAAATAATTCATCCAATAAGTTAGTCTTGGAATATTATCATCCGAATTTATAAAATTCCAACTGGACCAGTTAAATTTATTTTTAGGCATTAAAGTATTATCTGTATGAAGACATGCCTCATTATATTGATAATCAACTAAAGATAGAATTCTTCTTTGTTTTATATAACTATTTGGCAGTATTTTTTTTATTTCATCAGTGTGGTTAGAAAATATTAAAAAATCATAAATTAATGTTTTGCCATTTTTTTTAATAATAATTTTATTTTTATCAATTTTTATTGAATTTACATTTATATTTAAAAAAAATTTTATTTTAAAGTTGCTTATAATTCTCTTAATATACTGATTGCTTCCATTTTTAATAACTTTCCATTGAGGTCTAAATAAAACATTTACTAAGCCATGATTGATAAAGAATTTGATTAAAAAATGAGTTTTATACTCTTTAATTTTATTGATTGGGTTTGACCAAATTGATGAGCACATAGGATATAAATAATATTTTTTAAATTCAGTGCTAAAATTAAATTTTTTAAGAAATTTATCTATTTTAAGTTCATTCAAAGATTTTATATTAATTTTTGCTAATATATTAAATTTCAAAATTCCTATAATTATTTTATAAAATTTTATAGAGAAAAAGTTCTTATTTCTAAAAATAAGGCTATTTATATCTTTACCAGACCACTCAAAATTTTCTGTTGGATAGTTTACAGAGAAACTCATATTTGTATTTTCTTTAGGCACTCTCAGTTTATCTAAAAATTCAATAAAATTTGGATACGTTTTATTATTAAAAACTATAAAACCGCTATCAATAGAATATTTTTTTTTACCTTCAAATATTTCGTGAGTATGAGTATGTCCACCTAGATATGAGTTTTTTTCATAAACATGGACATCATATTTTTTGTGCAATTCAAAAGCAGCAGTCAATCCAGAAATACCGCTGCCAATTATGGCAACTTTTTTTTTCATTTCTTTAAATCTTGAAAAGCTTTTAAAGCTGAATTTCGTGCTTCTACATGTTTTACAATTGGTAACGGATAACTGTGTCCTAATTTAAAATTAATTTGATTTTGTAATTGTTCAGGCATTTCCCAAGGTTTATGTAAAAATTCAATAGGTACATTTTTTAATTCTGGACACCATTTAGTGACATATTCACCATTGGGATCAAATTTTTCTCCCTGTAAAATTGGATTAAAAATTCTAAAATAGGGTGCGGCATCTGCCCCTGTACCTGCCACCCATTGCCAACCGGAAACATTATTTGCAATATTAAAATCTAGTAAGGAATTTCTGAAATATTTTTCACCTTCATTCCAATGAATTCTTAAATGTTTTACTAAAAAGGAAGCAGTAATCATTCTTACTCTATTATGCATCCAGCCTGTTTCATAAAGTTCTCGCATGCCAGCATCAACGATTGGATAACCAGTTAATCCTTTTTTCCATTTTTTCAAAAATTCATCATTTTTAATCCAATTAAATTTATCAAATTCTTTTCTAAGGTTATTTTTTTCCATTTCTGGAAAGTTATGAAGTAAAGAATGAGAAAATTCTCTCCAACCAATTTCATTTATAAACTTTCTAAAACCAATCTTTTTACTTTTAATCATCAAACATTTATTCATTATTTGATGGACAGATATTTGACCAAATTTCAAATATGGTGATAATTTTGATGTGCCGCTTAATGAAGGGATGTCTCGATTTGTTGCGTAATATTCAATATTATTTTTTATAAAATTATTTAGTATTTCAATTGCCTTCTCCTCACTAGGATCCCAATATTTTTCAAATTTTTTATTCCAATTTTTCTTTGGATAAATAGCTTCAATATCTTTATTAATTTTTTTTTTCTTGGAATAAGAACTAATTCTCTCATCAATTTTTTGATTATTTTCTAGATAAATTTTTTCAGCTTTTTTCCAATAATGAGTAAAAACCTTAAAAGGTGTACCATCATCTTTTTTTACTTTTTCTACAGGATTTAATAAATTAGAGTTGAATTCTATAAAGATTATATTATTTTCTTCTAATATTTTTTTTACACTTTGTTCAGTACGGTTTTCATCTAAATGGCAGGACTTATTCCAAAAAATTTTGTCGATTTTTTTGTTATTTACTAAATTTTTTATTATTTTTTCAGCATTTCCAGAAATTATGTCAAGCGTAATATTTAATTCTTGTAATTTTTCCTGGAAAACTTCTAGCGATTTTGCAAGCCACCACCTCTGTGCCTCTTGCTTATGGTATTTGTCTCTATCAAATATATAAATAACTTTTTTTGCGCTTTTTTTCTCATTAATTAAGCTTGAAATTGCAGGATTATTAATAGTTCTGAAGTCATCCTTTAACCAAACTACAGAGCTTAACATTATAAATATTTTTTAAATTTTTAGACTTGATTTATTTACTTAAAATACGTTTAATCAGATTTTATTATTTAAATAAAGGGATCAATGTCACTAGAATTAAATCAACATTTAGGAAAGCAATTAAGAGCTAGAAGATCTGCTCTTGGTCTTACACAAACTCAAGTAGCAAGAGCAATTAATGTTACATTTCAGCAAATACAAAAATATGAAAAAGGAACTAATGGAGTTAGTTCCAGCAGATTATTACAATTAGCCAATTTTTTAAAAGTTCCTGTAAAGTATTTTTTTGAGGAATTTAAAGATTTTCAAAATTTAGACTCACAAAATAAAAATGATAACTCTTTAGAAGCTTTTGTCGGAAAATTAACTGAAGTTGAAAAAGATAAACTTTTAAATATCTTAAATTCAAATAAGAAACTATCTAGGACAGCGTAAATTTTTTGGCTCCCCGAGCAGGACTCGAACCTGCGACCAATTGATTAACAGTCAACTGCTCTACCAGCTGAGCTATCGGGGAATAAAAAAAACACAATACGATTTTTTTTTTTAAAAACAATATTTATTTGGAGGCCACGCCCAGAATCGAACTGGGATACAAGGATTTGCAGTCCTCTGCGTAACCATTCCGCCACGTGGCCATATTTTTTTCTGTATTATTTTCTAATAGCTATCGTGTATATATATTTAGTTTTCAAGACTCGCAAATATTATGCAACATACAACTCGAAAATTAAATATGATTGAGAGCCAATTAAGGCCTAATAATATTATAGATGAAAATTTAATTGCTGCATTTCAAAAAGTTCATCAAGAAGATTTTTTGCCAGATTCTTTAAAAAATTTATCCTATATTGATGATCATATAAAATTCTCTCAACATAGTTTCATTTTAAAACCACTTATCTTTGCTAAATTCTTAAATATTATCAAACCTCAATTGTCTGATACTATTTTAGAAATAGGTTCTGGTGGGGGCTACACAACCTCCATATTGGCTAATTTAGTAAATTTTGTTTATTCAATTGAACAAGACAAAATCATATTCGACTTAGCAATAAAAAATATTAAAATTAAAAATTACATAAACATTAATGTTTTATTTTCAAATTACAGAAAACTAAATAATCTAGATCTAAAATTTGATAAAATTATTATCAATGGAACGGTAAATGATAATCCTGTAAATTTATTAGACAAATTAAAAGTTGATGGAAAATTGGTTTGCATTCTAAAAGAGGGCTCTTACTCAAGTATTTATCTTTATAAAAAAAAAGTAAGTGGATATGAAAAATTGAAAATCATGAATGCTAGCGCACCTATAATTATAAATTATATCGACAAAGAAGAATTTAATTTTTAATGTTACAAGAAAACTATAACCACCTAGAAATAGAGGATAAAATTTATAACTTCTGGGAAAGAAATAAATTATTTGAACCTAAAAAAAATAGTAATAAAAAAAAATACTTTTCTATTGTAATACCTCCTCCTAATGTAACTGGAAATCTACACATGGGGCACGCTCTCAATAATTCTATTCAAGATTTATTAGTAAGATTTTATAGATTAAAGGGTTACGAAACGCTTTGGCAACCAGGGACTGACCACGCTGGAATAGCAACTGAACTTGTTGTTGAAAAAAAACTAAATGAAAAAAAACAATCAAAGAAAATATTAGGTAGGGAAAAATTTCTTAAAGAAGTTTGGAATTGGAAAGATCATTCTGGAAACATAATAATAAATCAACTTAAAAAATTAGGATCTTCATGTGATTGGTCTCAAACCAGATTTACTATGGACGAAAATATGTCTGAAGCAGTGGTTAAAGTTTTTTCAGAATTATTTAAAAAAAAACTTATTTATAAGGATTTTAAACTATCAAACTGGGATCCAGTATTAAAAACTGCAATTTCTGATTTAGAAGTAGTGCAGAAAGAAATAGAAGGTAAACTTTATTATATAAAATATTTTATTGATAAAAACGATTTTATATCAATAGCAACTACTAGGCCGGAAACTATATTCGCTGATACTGCAATCGCCGTAAATCCCAAAGATAAACGATATAAAAAATTTATTAGTAAAAAAGCAAAAATTCCAATTATAGATAAGCAAATTAAAATAATAGCTGATGATTATGCCGATCCTGATCAAGGATCTGGGGCTGTAAAAATTACTCCTGCCCATGACTTTAATGATTATGAGGTTGGATTAAGACATGATTTGGAAAAAATTAACATTTTAGAGGCCGATGGAAGACTTAATAAAAATTGTCCTAAAAAGTACCAAGGTCTTGATAGATTTGAAGCAAGAAAATTAATAATAGATGATTTAAAATTAATTAATGCATTAGAAAAAGAGGAAATAATAAAACATAACGTTCCTTACGGTGATAGATCAAATTCTATAATCGAGCCTTATCTTACAGAACAATGGTTTTTAAATGTTAAAAAAATGTCGAAGGAGGCATTAAAGGCGGTAAAAAATAAAAAAACAATTTTTTTTCCTGAGTCATGGACTAAAAATTATAATTTATGGTTAAAAGATATTAGACCATGGTGTATTTCCAGACAGATTTGGTGGGGTCATCAAATTCCTATCTGGTATGGAAATGATGGAAAAGTTTTTTCAGCAAAAGATCAAAATGACGCTCAAATACAAGCAGACAAGTATTATAAAAAAAAAAATTCTCCTATAAATCAAGATATCAATGTTTTAGATACTTGGTTCTCATCAGCATTATGGCCATTTGCAAGTCTAGGTTGGCCTAAAAAAACTTATAATCTTAAAAGATTTTATAAAACATCAGTTTTGGTAACGGGATTTGATATTTTATTTTTTTGGGTAGCTCGAATGATGATGATGGGATTATTTTTTACCAAAAAAGTTCCATTCGATAAAGTTTATATACACGCATTAGTTAGAGATATTGATGGTCAAAAAATGTCTAAGTCAAAAGGCAATGTAATTGACCCTTTAGATTTAATAGAAAAATATGGAGCAGACGCTTTAAGATTTACTTTAATGTCCATGGCATCACCTGGAAGAGATGTCAAACTTTCAGAGGATAGAGTTAAAGGGTATAGAAACTTTTTAACTAAAATTTGGAATGTTTCTAAATTTTGTGAATTTAATAAATGTAACGAAGATATTCAAATTGACAGCAAAGAAATAAAATTAGAAATAAATCAATGGATTATAAATGAGTTTATTAATACTAAAAATAATACTGAGGGTCACATAAAAAATTTTAGATTTGATGAAGCTTCTAAAGAAATTTATAATTTTGTATGGAATGTATTTTGTGACTGGTATTTAGAATTTTCTAAATCAATTTTTTACTCAAATGATCAAAGCCAAATAAAAGAAACCAAAAAAGTTTTTGGATTTATATTTTCAAATATACTTTTAATTCTTCATCCATTTATACCTTTTGTTACAGAGGAGCTATGGAGTAAGCTAAAGTTTGATGAAATATACAAAAGTCCTTTAATTAATTTCAATTCTAAAAAAGAAATTAAAATAATTAAAAATACCAATATTGAATCGATCCATTGGTTAATAAAACTTGTAAGTTTAATAAGATCTACAAAAGTTATTTTACAAGTTGCACCTGGTAATTTTGTGGATGTTTGTGTTGATCATTTACCAAAAGATAAAAAAAATTTTTTAGAAAGAAATTCTTTAATTTTTAAAAAAGCTTCTCGAGTTGAAAATTATTTTAAAAAAGATGAAAAAAATGAAAATATACTACCAATTTATTTGGATGGAGATGCTATTCTTATTAAATTTTCAACAGAAATTTCTCTAAATGATCAGATTATTAAAGTAAAAGCAAAAATAGATTTAATAAAGAATAGTATTATTGCAACTAAAAATAAACTTTCTAATAAATCGTTTATTAATAAAGCTCCAAAAGATGTAGTAGATAAAGAAAAAGATATTTTAAAGAGATTAGTAAATGATTTAAATCAATTAGAAAGTATAATATCTATTAAAAATTAATTATGAAATTTGATAAATCAAAACTACCTAGTCGCCATACAACAGTAGGACCAGATAGAGCTCCACATAGATCTTTTTATTATGCAATGGATTTAAAAAAAAGTGATATTGCCAAACCTTTTGTTGGAGTAGTTTCTACATGGAATGAAGCAGCTCCGTGTAATATTGCTTTAATGAGACAGGCTCAATCTGCAAAAAAAGGTGTTTCTGATAATAGTGGAACTCCAAGAGAATTTTGTACGATTACAGTTACAGATGGAATTGCAATGGGGCATGAAGGAATGAAGTCATCATTAATATCTAGAGAAATAATTGCAGATTCAACAGAACTAACAGTTAGAGGTCATTGTTACGATGCATTAGTTGGTTTAGCCGGATGCGATAAATCTTTACCAGGACTAATGATGGCCATGTGTAGATTAAATGTGCCTAGCGTTTTTATTTATGGTGGATCTATATTACCAGGAAAATTTAAAGGAAAAGACGTAACAGTTGTTGATGTTTTTGAAGCTGTTGGAAAACATTCTAACAACCAAATGTCAGATGAGGATTTAGAAGAATTAGAAATCAGCGCATGTCCAAGTGCAGGAGCATGTGGAGGACAGTTCACCGCAAACACAATGGCATGTGTATCAGAAGCTATTGGTTTGGCGTTGCCGTATTCATCAGGAACTCCTGCGCCGTATGAGGAAAGAGATAAATATGCTTATGCTAGTGGACAAGCAGTAATGTCTTTATTAAAAAAAAATATTAGACCAAGAGATATTGTTACACTCAAATCATTACAAAACGCTGCAACTATTGTGGCTGCAACCGGTGGATCTACAAATGCCGCGCTTCATCTTCCTGCAATTGCAAATGAATGTGGAATCAAATTTGATCTTATGGATGTTGCTAAAATTTTTAAAAAAACTCCTTATTTAGCAGATCTAAAACCAGGTGGAAAATATGTTGCAAAAGAT
>Ga0247841_10010352_pt1 | contig 12723 bp, 12 predicted proteins | sample LaCruzMarch2015__2_FD_192410 | JGI IMG/M metagenome (GOLD analysis project Ga0247841, IMG submission 192410) | Freshwater microbial communities from meromictic Lake La Cruz, Castile-La Mancha, Spain - LaCruzMarch2015_18m | ecosystem: Environmental > Aquatic > Freshwater > Lake | place: Spain... | reverse complement strand
ACTCAGCTGGTGAACACGGGCGCGGTATCGGGTGTCACCCTGAACTTGGAAACCGTCTCCAACGCGGGCTTGGGTGGTTGGTGGATCGGCGTCGAGTTCACCGGCGCAAACGCCGCAAACACGTCCAACGGCTGGCGCGTCACGAACGCCCCCACCACTGGCGCGTCTCTCAACGCCTTCGGCATCTACAACAATGCCGGTAGCGGTGTGTTCGCCGCCTTCTTCGCCTTCGGCACTCCGCCGGGAGCCTCGCCCAGCCGCATGATGGTGGACGTGAACGGAACGCTTGTGCCAGCTCCAGGCGCCATGGCTCTCCTCGGAGTCGCTGGCTTGGTCGGTGCACGCCGTCGTCGCTCATAAGTCAGCACGACCTGCATGATTGATTCAGGACCCCGGCCTCACGGTCGGGGTCCTGTCGTTTTGCCACTCCAGGGTGGCGCGCATCGGTAACCTGCCGCTATGGCCACGGATCGGCCCTTCGCTGCAGCAACTTCTCGCTCTTCATTCGCCGCGCTGTACGGAAGCCGGACGATGCTGGTGTTATTGGTCCTGGGGTTTGCAGGCGGAGTGCCAAACGTCTTGGTCACCACGGTGGCGCAGGCATGGACCTCCAGCGCTGGTTGGAGCGTCACCGCCATCGGCGCGCTGACATTCTGTACGTTGCCGTACGCGCTGAAATTTCTCTGGGCACCGATTGTTGACGGCACTTCGCTGCCGTTGTTCGGGCGCCTCGGCCGCCGACGCGGTTGGTTGGTGGTGTCACAGTCGCTCGCACTGTTGGCGCTCGTCGCACTCTCGCTCTGGGGGCCCGTACCCACCGATCCCGCGCCCGGCATCGAATGGACTCCTGGCGAGTTTGCCGCGGCCGCACTGCACAACCGAATCTTCTTCGCACTGCTATGCGCCGCCGCGTTCTTCTCCGCCACCCAAGACATTGTTGCCGACGCGTTCCGGACCGAATCGCTTGAGCCCACGGAACTTGGCGCCGGTGCAAGCACGTTCGTATCTGGCTACCGCATTGCATTCGTGGTCTTAGGTGCGGGCGTACTGCTGGTGGCGGAGACCATCACCTGGCGCTTTGCAACGCTCGGCGCAGCACTTGCCATGGGGCTTGGCGTGGGGGCAACACTCAGTGCGCGCGAGCCCGAACTTGCTAGCGGCACCAGACCAACGCTCACGGAGTCGCTGGTGCAGCCTGTCGCGCGGTTCTACTCAGCGTGGGGTGGACGGGTGCTGTTCCTGGCTGCCTTCGTGTTGCTCTTCAAGTTGCCAGACCAACTTGCCACCAACATCACCACGCCGCTCCTGATGAAGGGGCTCGCCTATTCGGCGGAGTCGATTGGCTGGGTCCGCCAGGCGTTCGGTTTCGCAATGACGATCGTTGGCGCCGCTGCAGGCGGTTGGATGGTGGCGCGTCTTGGGATCATTCGCTGCCTGTGGATATTCGGCCTCGCGCATTCGTTGAGCATTGCTGGGTTCTTGGCACTGGCCATTACCTATGGCGCAACCGTGCATGCCACACCAGCGGTTGCGCCACCCGTGTGGGCGCTCATGCCAGCCATCGCACTTGAGAACATAGTCATTGGAATGGTGACCAGCGGCTTTGTGGCATTCCTGATGTCCATCTGCGATCGTCGCTACACCGCCACGCAGTACGCCTTGCTCACGGCGCTGATGGCTGCCGGCAATGCGGTAGCAGGGGGCATGAGCGGTGCCGTGGCACAGGCACTCGATTACCCGGGGTTCTTAGTCGTAGCCATGCTGGCTGGAATCCCCGGATTGCTGCTCATTCCGTTTGTGAAACCGCCAGCGGCTGCGTTGTAGTATGGAGTGCATGTCCGATGTCGTCACAGCCCCGGCGCCTGCAGCTCTCCGAACGCCTCTTACCTACAAAGATTCGGGCGTCGATATCGACGCTGGTGATGAGGTGGTCGACCGCATCAAGGGTCTCCTGAAGCGCACGCATGGGCCGCGCGTCATGGGTCAGCACGGCGCGTTTGCGGGTATGTTCCGGCTTGATTACAACCAGAAACTGTTCAAGAACAACTACCGCGACCCAGTGCTGGTTGGCTGCACCGACGGTGTTGGCACCAAAGTGCTCCTTGCCGCCGAGCGCAAGATCTATGACACGGTTGGCATCGATTGCGTGGCGATGAACGTCAATGACCTCATCGTTCAAGGCGCCGAGCCACTGTTCTTCCTTGATTACTTGGGTCTTTCCAAGCTTGATCCCGAGGCAACCGCCAAGATGATCGAAGGCGTTGCCAAGGGTTGTGAAATCGCTGGATGCGCGCTCATCGGCGGCGAAGCGCGGAGATGCCGGATATCTACAAGCCCGGAGACTTTGATATCGCTGGCTTCTGTGTGGGCGTAGTGGAATTGGAGCGTGTCGTTGACGCGGCCCGAGTGAAGAAGGGCGACGTGGTCATCGGTCTCCGCTCCTCGGGCGTTCACGCCAATGGCTTCTCCCTGGTGCGCCGAATCATCAAGGACGCCGGGCTTGACCTTGACCGGATCTACCCGGAACTCGGTCCGGATCCGCTGTGGAAGGTCTTGCTTGAGCCAACCCGTATTTACGCCAAGCCAATCATCAAACTGTTGTCTGGCTACCGCAAGAAGAAGGTCGTCAGCGGGATGGCGCACATCACTGGCGGCGGACTCCCCGGCAACCTCTGCCGGGCGCTCGGACCGAAGGTGGACGCCGTCCTCGACCCGGCCGCTTGGACGCCCAACCCCGTCTTCCCCTTCCTGCGCGAGCATGGAAATGTGGCGCAAGATGAGATGTACCGGGTGTTCAACATGGGTATTGGCTACACGCTGATCGTCCGACCGGCTTTCGCGGATGCCGTATGCACGAAGTTGGCGCGGATGGGGGAAACCGCCATGGTTATCGGCGAGATTGTCAAGGGATCCGGCGCCGTGCGAATCTGATTGGCAGATAACACGGACGAAATTTCCACTTATTTACAGGAATGTCATGTTGTGTTCCTCACGGATGACGCCATAGTTGTCGAGACAGACCAAGTTCTCGTTTCCCATGACGGGGAGACGGGTTGGATTACGTTTATAAGTGTGTGAGGTTTGCATTTATTTCACTACGTGTCGGTGACAAGTCCACAGTGCCTGGCTTGTCACCGTCCCCGCATTTCGAGGCATTGAAGTCCCCGTTCACATTTACAAGGATGCAACGAACCATGAGAAACACCTTCTTCACCGCTTGCGCCGCGACAGTGCTCTGTGCATGTCCCGTCGTATTCGCCCAAGACGAATGCGTCACGGCACCCACGCTTGTCGCCGGCGTTGCCACGCCGTTCGACACCACCACGGCAACCGCCACGGCTCTTCCAGCCGTGACCGACGCCCTGTGCACGGGAACCTTCCTGAACTGGGGTGCATCCCCTGATGTTTGGTTCAAGTGGACGGCAACAGAAGCTGGCAGCGCCACCTTCTCCACCTGCTTGGCGGGTTCATACGACACCTCATTGGTTCTGTACTCAGGTAGCTGCGCTTCGTTGGTTGCAGTCGGTTGCAACGGCGACTCCGCAGCGGATGCTGGTTGCCAGCAGTACTACTCCTCGGTCACGCAAACCGTGGCTGCGGGCACCACCTACTACGCTCGCATTGGTGGTTACAACGGCGGCAGTGGCGCTGGTGCAATTACCGTCACCTTTACCGGGACAGCCGCAGGCTGCCCAGGCACTGGTGATTGCGGCACAGTGCATGCCACCCCAGGCTGCGTTGACGTAACTTGCTGCGGCTCAGTGTGCGCGCTTGATCCATCATGCTGCGACACGACATGGAGCCAAGGCTGCGTTGACCTGGCTATTAGCCAGTGCGGCATCTTCGTTTACAACTGCACCCCAGGCGTGCCCGCCAACAACTGCGCCACCAACCCAACCCTGGTGACCGCTGATGGCAGCAAGCCCTTCAACAACATTGGCGCAACTCAGGATGGGCCGGACTACGGTACTACCTGCGGTTCCTTCAACAATCAGTGCAACAACGACGTTTGGTACAAGTTCACGGCAGGCGCCAACGGCGAAGTAACTGTTTCGAACTGCGGTACGACGACCGTTGACACCAAGATGGCCATCTACGACATGGGCACCAGCCCAGCGACCTTCAACTACAACACGCTCCCAGACGTGTTTGTTGGTTGCAACGACGACGGCGCTGGTGGAACTTGCTACTTGACGGGCAGCACAACTCCGTTTGCATCAAGCCTCACGGTCAGCGTTTCGGTTGGTCGCACCTACCTACTCTGCGTGTCGAGTTTCGAATTGGGCGACACCGGCACTGGTTCGGTTCTCTTCAACCTGCCCGAGCCATGCTCACTGCCGTCCTTCACGACAGCAGAAGTTGAGACCTGTGGACAGGCCATCAACAATGGCTGCGTTGAAACGGTTGCTCAGTACCAGTCCATCAATGTTGCTGTTGGAACCCCAACGACCATCGGTGGCACCTTCTTCGCAACCGGTGGTACTCGTGACGTTGACGCGTACGTGTTCACCATTCCATCCGGAATGACCGTGACCGCTGAAACGTTCAGTGCTTCCAATGTGGTCACGGCCATGTACAACGGCTTGCCTTGCGCCACGCAATTCATTGCGAACGGCACCGGTGCATGCCCACGTACTCAGTCGTTCTGCCTCCCAGCTGGCACGTACTCCATGTACGTTGCTCCACAGGAGTTTGACCTCAACCCATGCGGCAATGGTGTCTTCAACAACTACGTGTTGAAGCTCACTGCCGTCCCTGCCACCTGCCCAAGCTTCGGTGACACCTGTGGCTACACAGTTTCATCGTCGGTGACGCAGAACACGGATCAGACGGTCTCCGTCTATAGCCGTGGTTGCTTGCTCACCTGCGGCACGGATGACACCGTGTTCAGTACGGAAGTCAAGATGGCTCGTAGTTTCCCTGGTCTCAACACCGGCGCGCTCGGATGCGTGACCGTTGGTGTCTCCAACGTTAAATACGGCGCTGACGGGGTTGCCTTTGCCGGCGGTCCATTCACTGCGAAGCTCGGTCTCTACCGCGACACTGACGGCGGCGACCCAGTTGGACCAGAGTTGGTGCTGATCTCTGAGAAGGAGTTCTCTGTTCTCGGTGGATTTGGCCTGCTCACCTACAGCTTGCCAACCGCCCTCAGCCTCACTGGCAACACCAACCCAATCGTGGTTGTTCTCAGTGGTCTGATCGGTGGCGGCTGCGATCCAGCCACCAACAACGTCTTCGGTGGCGTTGGTGGTGCAGGTTCGACGGCTCCTTGGTACGTGCAGAGCACTGACCCCAATGGAATCTGCGACGATGGTGGCGTGTTCGTCCCAGAGGTCGATCAGACCAACCAGTGGATCGTCACTCTCGGAATGGTGGAAACCACTCCGCCGTGCCCAGCTGACCTGAACGACGACAATGTCGTCAACGGTGCTGACCTTGGTCTGCTCCTCGGCTCATGGGGTGTTTGCCCAGGCTGCCCAGCCGACCTCAACAATGACGGCATCGTGAACGGTGCTGACCTTGGTCTGATGCTCGGTTCATGGGGACCATGCCCGGTCTGATGTGAACGCACCCCGCTGGGTGGGGTGATAAAGTGAGTTCTGCGTGGCCCCTGGATTCGTCCGGGGGCCACGTCTTTTTTAGTGGTCGTCGCGCCAGCGTCGGCCCTGTTTGCGCTGGCCGTCCTTCTTCTTGCCTTCCAGTCGGCGCTGGACGCTTCCCCATGTGGGCTTGGTCTTCTTGCGGACTTTGGGACGGATGGCTGCCTGGGAAACCATGGTGCGGAGCCGGCCTTCGCACGCATCCTTGTTCTGCAGCTGGCTGCGGTGCAGGTCACAGCGGTACAGCAGTTCGCCGTCACCCACAAGGACGCTGATGGCAATGGCACGCAGGCGTTCCAGGGCGGCATCGTCAAGACCGCCGATGTCCACTGCGCGGACACGGAGAATGGCGGCCGTGCTGGCTTTGTTGACATGCTGACCACCCGGGCCCCGAGCGGTAGTGAAGCTCCACTCCATGTCTTGCGGACGAATCCACGTGCCGCGTCCCAGATCGACCGCCCCGGGTGGCCGCCGAGGCTTGGGCGGGGGCGGTGGGGGGCTTGATGGGTAGGCTTCCGTCATGGTCACGCTCATTGTCGCAGGTTGGTTGATGATGCAGGCTGCCGTGCCTGTTTCCTCAACGGTGAGTTCCGCGGCAGTGCCTTCATCGGCTTCATCGGCTTCATTGCCTTCCTCGGATTCATCTGCGGCATCGGCATCATCGATGCCGGGTGCGATTCCCCTCGATTCATCGGCCGCTCGGATTCTTGGCGTGGCAGAAGCGCCAGCCGTGACCGCGGATGTTGGCGTGTGGGTGCCCAGGCTCACCGGCACAGCGCAAGTTGGCAGCGGCGGCACGTCGTTCGATCTGAATGATGACTTGGCGGTGGAAGGCAGCAGCGCGGGGGTTGCTGGCGAGTTTGCCGTGACCATTGGTCGCTGGCGGTTTGGAGGCATGGGATTCTCAGCGTCCACTTCAGGCAATGAGAATGCCGTCAAGGGCGGAACCTTTGGCGACACCAACATTTCCGTGGGCGATCAGATCAAGGGCAGCTACAGCGCATGGATGGCAGGGGCAGAAGTGGGGTACGTGGTGTACCGCCCCAGTGCAGATGAGCCGTGGGCGTGGAGTGATGAGGGTGACAACCGCGACGCGGCATCCAAGGCGTTTGGTGCCAACGGCCGGCCGCTCTTTGACCCGCAATTCCTGCTGCTTGGTGGAGCGCTGCTGTTTCATTACGACCAGACGGTGGAAAATGTCACCGTTCCCAGTTCGTCAAGTTTCGATCGCACCGTTGGATGCCTGTACGGCGGCGCAGGTCTTGATGTGCGCATTGGGTTCGACGGTCGAGTGCCGCTCGTGCAGGACTTGCGTATTTATGCAAACGCGGGCGTTGGTCCGTCGATTCCGGATGCAGACATCATTTGGCTACTGCGTGCTGGTATTGCCTTCATGATTAATGAGAATATTGGCGTGGAGTTTGGGTACCGACTGTTTGACTTCGATATGCAGGACGGTCCATCCACGGTGGATGCTGGCTTGCGCGGGCTGTTTGGTGGCGTTTCAGTTCGCTTCTGAGGAGGAAGCATGGCGCGGAGCAACCTATTTTTACGCGCAAAGATCCGGCACATTGTCCTGACGCGGACGGCGGACCGTCTGACATTGGGGATGTTGGGGCGGCGCCATCGTGCGCAGCCGATTGAGGTGCGCACCGTGGAACTGTGCATTCCGCAGTGGCCGCAGGCATATGACGGTGTTCGTATTGCGCACTTGACGGACTTCCATCTTGGTGAATTGATGCACGTTGGGCAAGCGCTGGATGCCGTGCAACGCGTGGCGTGCCTCAAGCCTGACATGGTGGCATGCACGGGTGATGTTGTGGATTTAGATTTGCATGGAATGGGAGCAGAGGACTTGTTGTCAGCCATGGGATCAATGGAGGCGCCGCTGGGGCGGTTCTTGGTGCTTGGCAATCACGATCATCTTGATGATGGACACATGCTTGCGGCCATGGCTTCCATGCGCGGCCTGCAGGTGTTGCATGGCGCGGTGGTGCCGGTGGGTGATGCGAGTGATCCGCTGTTGGTTGGCGGTGTTGATTGGGCCAGCACCGTGCGAGCGCTGGACCAGCGCGTGGCGGAGTTGCCGCAGACGCCGCATCTCTTGTTGGCGCACAATCCGAAGGCGTTTCATGCTGCCGCGCGTCGTGACATTCCACTGACATTGAGTGGGCACACGCACGGCGGACAGGTGGCGTGGAAGGGCAAGCCGCGCGCCAATGTTTCGTTTGCGCATCGATTAAGCGCGGGGCTTTACCAACGCAATGGATGCTCGCTCTTTGTGAGCGTGGGCGCGGGTGCGTGGTTTCCATTGCGGGTGCATTGCGCGCCCGAGGTGTTGGTGATTACGGTGCGGCGGGGTGCGGCGCAGTGATTTGCGTTGCTGCGATGCATGGATAGGTTGGGTCGATGGGTGCTGCTTCCGGAAATAGGCGCGCTGGGAGGCTGTATGTGATGATTCAGCCGACCAAAGGGGAGCTCCGCGTCATGGGAGGCGGGCGCTCGCCTGAAGAATCATGTCCCGGGTGAGGAATTTGTGGCAAACTGATGTCACAAGGAGTCACTTTTCATGACTGACACTGCCGCTTCCACGAATGCCGCCTGCTCTTCATCCGCCTCTTGCTGCTGCCCGTGCGAAGGTCGTATCAAGAAGTTGGAGAAGACGGTTTGCCGAATTCGCCTCTGGCTATTTATCTCGCTGGGTGTGCTGATCTTCTTGATCGGCGTTGCGATTGGCAAGGGGAACGGTGACGACCGCGATGGCCGGGAAGGTCGTCGTGAAGAGATCCGCCGCGTAGAGATGATGGGTGGAAACATGCAAGGCGGAAACATGCAGGGTGGTCCTGGCCCCGGTCCGCAACACGGTCCGATGATGGGTGGCCCCGGCCCGCGTGATGATGGCATGCGTGGCGGTCCTGATCGTCGCCCCAATATGGGTGGCGAAGGACGCGGCAAGGATGGTCCCAAGCAGAAGAAGAGCGGCAAAGACAAGGACTGACATTCGCGCGCGGGGCGAACTCTTCGCGTCACCTTAACCGTAATGCTTGCCGAAGCGATTCGCGATGAAGTCGCTGAACGCTACGTCTTCGTTGCGCACAAATCCGTGTGATGGAAGTTTGCCTTCGCGCAGGAGATCAAGCACGGCGGTGATGCCGCAGGCGGTGGTGATCTGGATAGCCGTCCAATGATGGCCGCCGATCTCTTTGTGCCGAACGATCTTTGCGTAGGTGCGCTCGGTGTGCCGACCGCCAATGTCGCCAGTGGCGCTCACGAAGATCGCCACGATGTCTTGCGCAGTGGTGGGCAGGGCGCGTTCGAATGCGGCCTTCAATTCTTCGCGGTGCTCGCGGAATCCAAGATCCCACAATAGCAGCTTGAGAATGGCGTTATGGCCGGGGTAGCGCATGGTCTTGTAGGACAGGTGCTTCACCTTGCCCTCCAGCGTGGACGCAAAGGTTCCGAGTCCGCCGGAAGTGTTGAAGGCTTCAAACTCAATGCCGTCAATCATCATGTGTTCGAGCCCTTCGAGCGCAGGAACGACGGTGACTTGGCCGTCAACAACAGCCTCGCATGGTTGGATGTACTCATTGATGAGACCATCGGTGGACCAAGTGAGGTTGTACTTCAGTGCGTTGGATGGGAACTCCGGAAGCGCGCCGACGCGCATCTTCACTTCGTGCATTACACCCATGCCTTGAATGACATGGTTGGCGGCAATAGTGATGAAGCCGGGCGCAAGTCCACATTGTGGAATAAACGCAGTCTTGGCACCCTTGGCGAGCTCCATGACTTTCTTGGTCACGGCAACGTCTTCGGTCAGGTCAAGGTAGTGAACGCCAGCAGCCTTGGCATGCTCGGCGATCATTGGGTTGCAGAAGAACGGTGCACAACTCACCACGGCCCACTGTCCGGCGAGCGCCTTATCAACGGCGGCGGTGTCATCAAAGCGTCCGTGCATGCCTTGGGCGCCCGGAGCCAATGCCAGCGTTTCTGCGATGGACTTCTCATGCGAGTCCATCACTCGGACTTGGTAGTCGCCGGAGCACTGCAGGAGACTTGCAACCATGCGACCAATTTTTCCAGCGCCGAGTACGAGAACATTCTTCATAGGGGGAGACCGTGTATCTATCGAGTGACGAATGAGAGTGGGAACGAAGAGTGAATGGCAATGATCATGCCAGTGATTATGCCGGCGAAGCAGCGATGGTTTCGCCCACTTCGTGCATCAATTCACCCATGGTTTCTGGGCCAAAGGAGAAATTCAGGCCGGCGGCCTTGAACAAGGCTGGGAGTGGTTGACTGGAGCCCAGTGCCAAGCCCTTCTTGTAGTTGCCGAGCGCATCGCTTGGGTTCCGCTTTGCCTGCATCCACATCTGCAGTGCACCGAGTTGCGCGATGCCGTACTCGATGTAGTAGAAGGGAAGGCCGAAGATATGCAGCTGGCGGTGCCACATGGTCCGCAGCGAGTCCTCGTGACCCGTCCAGTCGATGGCGGATCCAAAGCGGTTATTGAGGTGCAGCCAGTATTGTTCGCGATCGTTGCGCGTGTGCGTGGGATTCAGATAGACCCAGTGCTGGAACGCGTCGATGGTTGCGACCCATGGGAGCATGGTGCTGAGCGACTCAAGGTGATCGCGTCGGGCACGCGATGCGTCGTCTGCTGAGTAGAACTCTTCAAGGTAGGGGAAGGCGAGCAGTTCCATGCTCATGCTGGCAACTTCCGCAAACTCCATTGGGCTGCTTCGGTAGGCAACCAAGGGGTCGTGTGCAGCAAGCAGGCTGTGGAAAGCGTGGCCGGCTTCGTGCACCATGGTGATGACGTCGCGGTGCAATCCAGCGGCGTTCATGAAGATGAATGGTGATCGGGTGCGCTGCCGCTGGTATTGGTAACCGCCGGGCGCTTTGCCCTTGCGGCTTTCAAGATCCAGGCAATCTCCGCGGCGCATGCTGTCAAACATGGTCCCGAGTTCAGGATCCATGCGATGGAAGATGGCGCTGGAACGATCGACAAGTTCTTCTGCGCCTTCGAACGGCTTGAGCGGCGCGCGGCCGTGCAGATCAACCTTGATGTCCCAGGGCTTCAGTGCAGGAATTCCGAGGACCTTTGCACGTTCGGCGTTGAGTTTGCGCAGGAGTGGAACGCACACTTTTTCTGCGCCTTCGTGGAAGGTGGTGCAGTCGGCGGGCGTGTAATCAAAGCGTTGCAGGCGAGCGTGTTGGAAGTCTCGGAAGTTGGAGTAACCGCCGTTCAGCGCCATCTGATGACGGTGTGCCAGCATGTGGTCAAAGATGTCATTGATGCGATCGACGTCGTTGAGGCGGCGGGCGGAGACGGCCTCCCAGCTTGCCTGTCGGCGTGGGCGATCGGTCTCTTCCAGGTAGCGCGCCATTTGCGGAAGCGTGCGCTCTGCGCCGTCAAAGGTGACGGTCATGGCGCCGTTGATCTCGCTGTACTGCTGGTCAAGCTTGGTGACTTCGGTCTCAATAGGAATGTTCACTTCGCAGAACATCTCAACTGAGCGACGCAGGCTGCGGAGGAGAACGCTGTAGCGTTGCGGGTCCAACTGCTGGGCGAATGGGCACTCGGCGATCTTGCGATCGAGGGCAAAGCCGATCTTCTTGAGTTCCGGCTCTACGTTCTCAACGAAATCCAGGTAGCGCTTGCGCGCGAGTTCATCGTCGGTGTGACGCGTCATCTGGATGTAGAGATTGGCGGCTGATTCTTCCGCGGCGGCATCGAGTTCGCTGCGGTCCAGGAGCAGACGCTCAAGCGCGGCGCAATCATGAATGGTGCGACCCACCAGCTGCGAGTACAAAGGTTCAAGCGCAGACCATTTGCTGCCATCAATGACGGCGGGAACAAACGTGGATGCGGGGGGATGGCCTGGGCTTGTAGTGCTGATGGTCATGTTTAAAATTTCCGAAGCTCGTAAGTCGGTCATAGTAGCCCTCCCCGGCGCCTTGAAAATTATTGGTCGCGACGTTTGTGGCGCGGCGAGCGGCGGACTTTAGTGTCCGCGGACAGTGACCGCGATGGCGGGCAGGCCCGCTCGTGCTCGCACCAGTTCGGCAATCAGGTCGGCTTCCAGTCGCCCAGCGCACAGAACGAACAGCGTGCTGCCGCTGCCGCTGACATGGACGGTGCGGGCGGCGGCCTCTTGTACTTCTGCGATCTCGTCTTCGAGCGCGGGTGCAGCGGCGATGGCGGCTGCGGCCAGGTCATTGAAGGGCGCGTCATGCGTGAGTGAATCCATGGCAGCGAGCGCACGAACGCGGTGTGTTTGCAGCGCGGCGTCTGGGCGGAGCGTGTCAAACTTTCCGTACACGGGGCCGGTTGGGCAAGCGATTGCCGGGAACACCAGCACGGCGTGGATGTCAGGAAGTTGGTCGTGATGTTCAAGCCGTTCGCCGAGGCCTTCCACGATGGCACTACCCCCGCGCACCAAGAACGGCACATCGCTCCCGAGGCCGCGAGCAATCTCAGCGAGTGTTGCGTCGTCAAGGCCGAGCTCGAAGAGTTCGTTCACGCCGCGCAGCATGGCTGCAGCATTGCTTGAGCCACCACCGAGACCACCGCCGACGGGAATTCGCTTTTCAAGTTTATTCGCAGCGGGAGCTTGCGGCCGACGTGGCGTTCAAGTTCTAAGTGAGCGCGGACGGCGAGGTCGGTTTGGATGGGCCAATCGATGAGCGAAGTTCGCGGCGCATCGGGGGCCCAGATGATGGCATAGAGCGAGTCACGGCCTGCATCAAGACGGCGAAGGTGCAGGTCATCTGCAAAATCGGTGGTGACCATCCAACTGGCAATGGGGTGCATGCGATCTGCACCGGGTGCACCGACGGAGAGCGCCAAGTTGAGCTTGGCAGGGGCACGCACAAGGATTTCGCGGGGCTCAGACATGGCACGAAAGCGTAGCGCGTAAATAGGTGCCGTTCACCACTGTCCCTAATTTGCGCGCGGTGAAGTGAGTTGAGTCGTAAACCGCCCCCTCCGTTGCGCGCGGGACCCTCGGACGCGGACGGCTGCGCTTCACAAGGTTCCGCTTAGCCTCGGGCGAAACTGTTCGTCCGGTTGGCACCCACGGGGCGTACGTCCAACTGCCGGACTTCTCAGTTTCACACG
>Ga0247841_10010351_pt1 | contig 12723 bp, 14 predicted proteins | sample LaCruzMarch2015__2_FD_192410 | JGI IMG/M metagenome (GOLD analysis project Ga0247841, IMG submission 192410) | Freshwater microbial communities from meromictic Lake La Cruz, Castile-La Mancha, Spain - LaCruzMarch2015_18m | ecosystem: Environmental > Aquatic > Freshwater > Lake | place: Spain... | reverse complement strand
ACAACTTTTACCGACCTCATGAAACACTTAATTACCGCACACCGCTAACTTTAACAAAAGTGTCACCTATGTGCCCGTCTTGGACAGGGGCTTGACAAAAGCATTAAAAAGTGCTAAACTATTTAGTTACTTATTAGAATAAGTAAAAATAGTTCTTTTTATAATCCAATGTTGCTTTTTATTAAGCCAAAAATGACTTGGTAGAGAGTAGCGTTGGGTTTTTTCCACAATAGTACGTAACAAAAAGGAGTCTGCCTATGCCGAAGAAGTCGAAGAAAAAGTTACCAAAGGTCACCTTCCGCCCCAAGTCGTCCTTTCAGAAAGACGACTGCATCAACCGGAGCGCCGACTACAACTGCCCGAACGATTCCACGCTCGAGGCATGCTGCGCCGGAAAGAGGTCCAGCGCGCAGGTTCGCTGCTGTACGGACGAGAAGTGCAAGAAAAGAGCAGCGGAACTGGCACGCATCTCCGTCGCGTCATTCGGCTGAGATGTGTGGGTGGGTCTAACGGACAGAGTAGTTCGTCGTGAACCCCACCATTCTGCAAACGCACATCGTCCTACTCCATCACGCGCCACTCGAGTCTTCTCGGGAGGCGCGTTTTTCTTTTAATCAAAAAACACCGCATAAACTGCGGTATTTTAATGTTGTTCCAAGACCTGCGGAAGGAGAGGGATTCGAACCCTCGAAACCTTGCGGTTTACGTGCTTTCCAAGCACGCGCCATCGACCACTAGGCGACCCTTCCAATTGTATTCGCTAATAAAATTTTCATTCGCTCTCGACCTTTACCGGTTTTCAAAAACTTCTCTTCAGCTCTTGCATCTATTTCTGATAAAAAACATTGATAATATATTAATTTCCACGGAATACCTTTTGATGTTGATACACATTTACCAGAATTATGCTCAATTACTCTTTGCCTTAAATTAGTTGAAAAACCAATATATCTGCATCTGAGTTTTTTACTATATAAAATATAAACGTAATACATAAACTTTCGACCACCCGCCCCAGGCGGGCCCGCCTTGGGCGGGCTAGGCGACCCTTCCAATTACGTATGTTTGACAATTTTACTGCGAATGACAAAAAAAGTCAACCCCACAAATACTAACATCATCCCCCATTGAGCTGGGGTTAACTGCCAATAACGTATATCACTACCCATCATATCGTTAGCTCTTAAAAAATCCAACCAAAACCTAATAAAGGCATACGCTGCAAATGAATACAAAAGTACATAGCCAGCGCAAAGTTGAGTAATTTTTTTAAACAATAATCCAAAAATGATAAATAAAATAAAGGCTAAAATTGATTCTAATAGCCCTAAATCAAAGCGGGTCCCACCGGTAAAATTTATCGCTAAGAAAAAATTAGATAGACGTCCAATATGATCGTGAATTAAAAAACAACCTAATCGTCCAATCCCCCAACCCAACCACAACCATAATGCTAAAATATCCAAATACAGCGCCAAATCTTTCCACGCTAACTTGCGTACTTTGCTAAAAATATAAACTGCTACTCCAGCACCAAAAAATCCACCTAAAGACGAAGCACCACCTTGCCAAAACTTCAAAACATCGCTCGGATTTTGATAATAAAAATCTAAAGCGTAAAACAAAACGTAAAATAAACGTGCAAAAACAAAACCAGATAACAACGTCCAAAACGCGATATCAATAATCATTTGTGGAACTAAAAAATATTTCTTTGCACAGTAATACGCACCCCAAACCGCCAAACCAAAACCCAGAGATACTAATAGTCCCCAAACTTGAATAACAACTGGACCGATTTGAAAAGAATGAATTTCAAAATACGGGATCATATTTATTTCAAATACTGCATAGCTTCATCAACACTATCCACTAAATGTACCCAATGTTCATCCCTTGTACTAATAGTATGAAAATCAGACTCGAGTAAATGAAAATAATCTACTAGTGGTTGCCAAAACGCTTTACCATATAAAATCAAGGGGATTGGTTCAATTTTTTTGGTTTCAATAAGTGTCAGTAATTCAAATAATTGGTGCAAAGTACCAAACCCACCAGGGAAAAATATAAATGCTTTAGAGGGTGCGGTAATAATCAGCTTGCGTACAAAAGGAAAAACAAACCCAATTGATTTGGTTAAATAATTATTACGCCGTTCGGAGTGCCCCGCTACCATATTCATCCCAATACTCTCTCCGCCACGTTCAAACGCACCTTTATTTACAGCTTCCATAGTACCAGGACCACCACCAGTAATTACAGTAATTTTTTTATCAGCCAAAGTTTTACCTAATTCATAGGCAGCTTGATAATAAGACGACCCAGGTAAAATACTTTTAGTCCCCAACACTGTTACATCATTTTTAACATTTGATAAAAATTCAAAACCTTCTACCAACTCAGCCATAATGCGAAATATTCTCCAATCTGGCCCCCCCTGACAAAATACATCATTTGGATTGTTTAAATTACAAACATTTGGACGATCTTTGACGTCTTTAACAAACTCCATGGCTTCTTCGGCGGTATCAACAACATGCCACGGTGCGATTTCTGATTCAGAAATGGAATTAATTTCTTTAATAGATTTTCTGCGTACAAAATCAACAATTGGCTGCCAATACTCCTTACCAACCAGTACAATTGGTGAACGTGGCATTTGCCCAAGCTCCATATAGTCAACTACCTCAAAAAATTCATCCAATGTACCAAAACCACCCGGAAAATAAATATAAGCATTGGCTGGCGAAGTCATCATCACTTTACGAGTGAAGAAATAATAAAATGCTACTTCTTTTTTAACATAAGGGTTGATACGCTGTTCAAATGGAAGCTGAATATTTAAACCAGCTGATTCTCCACCAGCTTCAAATGCACCTTTGTTGGCGGCTTCCATTATGCCTGGGCCACCACCAGTAATAGTTGTGAATTTTAATTTTGCCAACTGTCGCCCAACCTCTTCAGCAATTTTATAGTATTTATTATTTGGTTTAAAACGAGCTGAACCCAATACAGTTACTTCGTTTTTCAAATCATTCAAAAATTGATAGCCGTCAACAAATTCTGACATGATACGAAAAATTCGCCAACTGTCGCGAAAATTGATTGCTGAACCAGCGGTAGCTTCTAAGTTGATCATGTTAGTATCATCGACCTCTGAAATATTTTTTGGTTTGGTAGGCATAAAAAATAAGTAAAATCAAATATAAAGATATTATACTGTATTTTAGATTGCTTGACAAACAAACAATTGTAATTTAAGATACAAAAACTCTGTAACTTTTTATGAACATACTGACAAAAACCATTTCTGAAACAAAAAAAATTGGGAAAACTTTGGCAAAACAATGCCGTGGTGGTGATATTGTTTGTCTATATGGTGATTTGGGTACTGGCAAAACCACTTTAACTAAGGGTATGGCCAATGGTTTTCTTATTAAAAAAGATATCACTAGCCCAACTTTTGCGCTAATGAATATTTACCCTGTCAAATCTCAAAAGATTAAACAATTGGTACACATTGATACTTACCGCCTCAAAAACGAACAGGAATTAATTGACATTGGTATAGAAGATTATCTGGGCGCGCCAGATACAATTTGTATAATTGAATGGCCAGAAAAAATAACCGATCTACTTTCAAAAAAGAAAGTAAAAAAAGTAACAATTAAACATATCGATGAAAATAAACGACAGATAGAATTAGAAGATAATGGATATTAGGGATATTGGATATTTTATTATATTGATTACTTAATATCTTTAATATTCAATATTTTAATATATTGGCATGGAATATTTACATCCGCAATAATTCTGCCGATAAATTCCACGATCTAAAATCATTTTTCTTCCTTTTTCCTGTCTCCCCTTTTTCTTCCAATCCTCTTCGTAAAATTTTAAATTATATTTTTTAGCAAGCACCATACCAATCGGATGAATTACGTCCGCTTTTTTATTTTTACCCATCGTCAAACTAGTGCCAAAATAATCAAAATTGTTTTCAGCGGCAAATTGGGCAGTTTTTTCCAAACGCATTTTAAAACAAACCGGGCAACGCGCGCCGCCTTCCGGTTCATTTTCTAAGCCCTTTACTTCTTTGTCCCATTTGGCAGTTTCGTAATCTTTATCAATCATTGGTATCCCCCACTCTTTACAAACTTTAACTACTTCAACTTTGCGTTTAAGGTATTCTTCTTCCGGAGAAATATTGGGATTATAAAAAAATATCGTCAAATCAAATTGATTTTTTAATTCATCAATAATGGCAATACTGCACGGGGCACAGCAGGTATGAAGTAAAAATTTTTCCATATTTATTTTAAAACTAAAATAGCCCCCAACACTTCTTCCACATCAACCACTTCTTCTTCGCAAGGATTGATAAAAAATTCGGCCAATTCCTCTGAAACTTTTTTAACTAAAGCTTGCTTAAATTCTTGCTCGTCGGCAATATGACTTTCGCATTTAAAACCTTTACCTACCAAAAAATCTACAATATTATCACGGACTAATTTGTTATAAATTTTAACTTCATCGCCCTCGTCAACTTTCTCCAAAATAATCCGTTTTTCAAAACCGCCACGCTTCATTAATTTGTCACTTTTAATCTTATCTTTACTGGATAAGTCAAAATTTAAAACAATCTGCCCTAGTTGTTTGATGATAAAATCAAGCTTTTCTTTGCTGGGTTGTACTAAAAAATCTGATATTTTTGCTGATATCTCATTCTTAAATTTTTCTTGTACCTCTTCATTTTTTAACATAATTATTTTTTTAAATAATCCAATTAAACAAATAACCAATAAAAATTACCCCAATTCCAACCACACTGGCAAAAATAACCAGCAATTTTGTTTTCATTATTTTCTTTAGAATTACAAATTCTGGAAAAGACAATGCAGTTACAGCCATCATAAAAGATAAGGCCGTGCCCATCGCTACACCTTTTTCAGTTAAAGCAAAAACTAACGGGATAACACCAGCGGCATTGGAATAAAGCGGAATGCCAACTAATACTGCCAAAGGCACTGCATACCACTTATCAACACCGGCATATTGGGCTAAAAAACCAGCCGGCACATAACCATGAATAAAGGCACCGACACCTACGCCAATTAAAATATACAACCACACTTTTTTGACAATTTGCCAGGTATAATTTTTGGCATAAATAAAACGTTCTTTCCAAACCGGACTATAATCTTTACCACACCCACATGTTTTAGTTTTTGCTGATAAATCATTAATTAAGTGCTCTAAATGTAGTCGGCCAACAATAAATCCAGATACCATAGCAATAATTAAACCGCTAAGCGCGTATAACCCAGCTATTTTCCAACCAAACAGACTAAATAAAAGCACCAATGCCACCTCATTAATCATTGGTGAAGCAATTAAAAAAGTAAAAGTTACACCGAGTGGGATACCAACTTCCACAAAACCTAAAAATAAAGGCACGGCGCTACAAGAACAAAACGGTGTGATTATCCCAAACAATCCTGCCAACAAATGACCCCAAAAAGGATGGCGTCGAGATAAGATCGCTTTAATTTTTTCTTTTGGTAAAAAAGTTCGTATTATTGAAACAATAAAAATCATTACAGCCAGTAATAATAAAATTTTAATAGAGTCGTAAATAAAATAACTCACAACATCAAATAAGCGCGTATTTTTATCTACCAACAATAAATTGACGGTAATAAATTCAGAAAAACTTCTTAACATAAATTACTCAAACTTTTTTATAAACTCATCCTTAGTCATTTCTAAATATTTAACCTCTGGTTTTACACCGGCGATTAAATATTTTTCTAGTGCTCGGCTATTGTAAACAAGGGCTAAATGAGTAATTTCTCTTACATCACTACCGTCAAAATCTTCCAATTTTATATTATCACCAAAAATCATCTTGACCTTATTCTCGAATTCTTTGCCAAAAAGCCAAGAAACCATCTTTACTTTCTCCACACCTTCCAATTGTCCGGATTTTAATTCCTCTGCTATTGCTTTAAACCCCTCAAACACTTTCAATATTAACTGCTCTGTACCAACCACAGAAGTAGGAGGAATGTTGATAGAAATATAATCTCTGTCTTTTTTAAAATTATAAGTAATTACTTCATTGACGAATTCGTAACGACCTTGTTCGTCTTCTATTACTGTTCTGGGTTTATAATTCAACTCACCAACGATTCTTTCTCCAACTTTTGAACGACCAACTAAATCAATAAATTTTACACATTTAAAACTTCCATTTTCACAATCAACCAACATGTTCTCGGTTATTACTTTATATAGATCTTTTATCTTATTAATTTCCTCGTCTTCACTACGCTCGGATAAATCACTCAAAAAAACTTCTGCCATTCTTTGTTTGATTACTTGTTTCTGCTTTTCGTCTGTCTCCTTTTCATACAATTTTTGATACAATTCAAAATTTCTAATTAAACGCTTAAAAATTGGGCTCGTTGTTATTCGCTCGACAATTGGTGAGTAACTTTCTGTATCCATATACTTAATAAATTATTTTTTTAAATAATCTTTGCCTTTTAACTCTTTTGGTAAATAATCCTGATCCACGGTTCCATTAAAATCAGGATTGTATTTATAATCCTTACCATAGCCAATTTCTTTCATGAATTTTGTTGGCGCGTTACGTAAATGAATTGGCACACCTAAATGCGAAGTATTACGCGCGTCTTCGGCCGCGGCTAAATAAGCGGTATAAAGTTGATTGGATTTTTTCGCTAATGCACAATACACCACTGCTTCGGCTAAATGAACATTACACTCAGGCACACCTAGTTTGTGGCAGGCATCAAAGGCGGCATTGGCGATAAGTAAAGCGCGAGAATCAGCCATGCCTACATCTTCGGCAGCAAAACGCAAAACTCTGCGTGCAATATACAAAGGATCAGCGCCGCCTTCAAACATTCGCGCCAGCCAATACAAAGCGGCATTAGCATCGCTACCACGCATACTTTTATGTAAAGCGGAAATAAGATTGTAAAATTCCTCGCCTTGTTTATCAAAAACCAAGTGTGTGCGTTGTAGAGCTTCTTTAATATCATCATTTTTAATTTCTGATCCAGATTTATTTTTTGCCTTCACTGCTAACTCTAAACCATTAAGTGCAACCCGCGCATCACCGCTAGATAAACCAGCTAACAATTCAATGGTTTTATCAGAAATCTTTACTTTGTTGTTTCCCAATCCTCTTTCTTCGTCTTTTAAAGCGTATTTAATAATTTTAAAAATATCTTTTTCATCTAGATGTTTCAGAATAAATACCCGCGAACGTGATAATAACGCACCAATAATTTCAAATGACGGATTTTCGGTAGTTGCGCCAATTAAAATTATAGTGCCGTTTTCAACATATGGCAAAAGCGCATCTTGTTGGGCTTTATTCCAGCGATGAATTTCATCGATAAACAAAATTGTACGTTTTCCAATTTTCAACAATTCTTTGGCTGAAACAATTGCTTTTTTTAAATCTTCTTTTCCGCTCATGACCGCAGAAATTTTAATAAATTCTGATTTGGTTTGTTCAGCAATAATATACGCCAAAGTTGTTTTGCCAACCCCAGGCGGTCCCCAAAAAATCAAAGATGACAGCTGATCATTATCTATCAATTTACGCAACAATTTACCCTCTCCAACAATTTCATCCTGGCCAAAAAATTCCACAAAATTACATGGACGCATCCGGTCAGCCAATGGTTGCTCTATTTTAATTAACGCACTACACATAATTTTCAAATTTTGTTACTACCCATGCTTTTATTTTATTCCAGATTCCACCACGTTGCCTAACTTGACCGATTGGTTTGGCTTCATTTTTCCAATCCATTAAAATCTGATTTAGCTCTTTTACCATTTTTTCATCGGTAAACATGGCGGCTGCCTCCTCACTATCGTAAAAACTACGGTGAGTTAAATTGATACTACCAACCACACCAAATTTGCCATCTACCGCCACTGCTTTACCATGATTCATTTTTTTAGATAGATAAATATTCGCGCCTAATTTCAACATCTGTTTAAAATATTTTTTTGCGATAATTTCCATAAATTCCATATCCGAACGCGCCGGCATAATAAGATCAATTCGTACTCCACGCGCGGCTGCACGTTCCAACAATCGAATAAAATCTGCATCCGGCGCATAATAAGGCGTAAGCAACGTAATACTTTCTTTAGCTAAATCAAGTGCTTTATAATAAGTGCGCAACAAACGCCGCCGCGATTCATAAGTGGGAGAATGTATAATAAAACTAATTCTTCTGCGCCAAGTCTGAAACCCACCCGACAAACGCGGGTGAAATACATGTCGCATTTTCTTTTTATCACCACCGCACTTTACATACGTCTTGGCAAAACCATAAAGCAAACTGCGAGCAGCTTTGCCGGTCACTTGTAGATGTAGATCATTCCAATCACGATGGTAAATACTAATATTAACTCCACCAACAAAACCAATAGACCCATCCACTACTAAAACTTTACGATGATTGCGCTCCCACAATCTTTGAAATAATTTAGAAAAAAAATGTGGCCCAAAAATTGGATTATACCATAAAAATTCTACTCCAGCGGCGCGTAAATGTTCTTGGGCCGTACGCGGAAATTCCATACTGCCAACGCCGTCAATAATTAATTTAACGTCAACTCCGGCCAATGCTTTTTCGCATAATAAATCTATAAATTTCTTACCTTGCTCATCATCAAAAAACATGTAAACCTCCCAATAAACAAATCTTTTTGCATTTTTTATTGCTTCAAACATGCCTAGCCAAGCATTTTGGGTAGTGCTAAAAAATTGATAAGAAAATTGCTTATTACGCATATTATTCTTTAGTGATCCAGACCTTACGCCGAATACTTTGAAAAATGTCCCAACTAAATCCCCCGCTGATAAATAAAAGGGAAAAATAAATTGCTACTCCAATCGGAGCTAAAATGATAACGTGCAGATTAACAAAAACTAGAAGCATCCAAATTGCTGCAGCCATAATAAGCGCAGGAATAAACGTCTGTAAAAAATATTTTCCTAAAATACTAAAATCAATTTTAATTTCTTTGTTAATAAACCATAAACCGATTCCAAAAATTATTAAATTGCCAACTACTGCCGCTATTGCCGCGCCATTAATCCCCAACCGCGGTAATAACCATAAATTCAGGGAAACATTAATTATCCAAGCAATCGCCAAAATAACGGTTTGAATTTTTTGTCGATTAAACGCCGTTAATGTTGAAGTGATAATAAAAGATAAAAATCCAAACACTAATCCAAATAGTAAAATTTGTAGAGTCAGGCCGGCGGACGCATAATTTTTTCCATAAACAAAAACTAAGGCTGGTTTGGCTAAAATCAATAGACCAAAGACTAGAGGAAAAATAATTGTAAACAAATAACGCCAAGATTTTACAAACAAATCACTAACCCGACCTTTGTCCAATAATACCATGGCGCTCATTGCTGGATATACACCAGCCGAAAGAGCAATCGGTACAAATTGAAAAGCAAAAGTAATTTTATATGGAACACTCCACAAACCCAAAGCTTGCGCCGGCAGCATTTTTGACATTAAAAGCGAATCGCTATAAGCATATAAGCGACTAATAATGCCAGAAAGTGCTATCGGTAAAGCAAAGATAAAGAATTTTTTAAGTAATTTTTTATCTAAACTAAAATTAAACCGCCAACTACAAACAAAATAAGCGCAGCTGCCGGCATAAATTACATTTAAAAAACTGGCAATTCCATAAGCCAGAATTAGAAAATATAATGGCGCGTGAAAAAATAAAGCTAAAGTACCAACAATCAAAGTAATAATTTGAGAGCCTACAATGCCAACGCCCTCGTAAAATAAATTCTGGCGAGCGCGTAAGATAGTATAAAAAACAGAATGTAGATTGTCGAAAAATATTGCAGTACCGGCCAGTAAAATTAAATTGCGATTAAAGGCCTGGTAGCCAAGAGCGTAAGCCGATAATACCAGCAATCCATACGCCAATAAACCAGTAAATATTTTAGTTATTAAAATATTGTTAAAAAAACTATTGGCTTGTTCCGGATATTTGGAAGACTCGCGCGTCAGGATAGTATTTAATCCCAAATCCGCCACTACCAAAAATATTGAACTAAAAGCCAAAGCAAAAAAATACGCACCAGTATTTTCTACTCCGACTAAACGAGCAATCAAAATAAAATAAACAAAAGACACGGCTTTTTGCAGAACCGAGGCAATAGTGAAAACCGAGGTATTTTGAGCGACTGTATACATAATATAACGCAAAAATTAGTTCCTAGAAGAACTGCTTGCTTAATCATTATAACAGAACTAAAAACACCTGCCAATGGCGGGTGTTTTTGTTGTTTTAACGTTTGCTCCACTGCGGTGCGCGACGAGCGCGTTTCAAACCCGGTTTCTTTCTTTCTTTGACACGAGCATCTCGAGTTAAATACCCTTGTGATTTTAAAGTTTTATGAAATTCATCGTTCCATTTTACCAAAGCGCGCGCAATACCGTGTTGAACCGCAGTGGCTTGAGCGCGTTTACCACCACCAGCAACTTTCACTGAAACATCTAAATCTTTTTCTTTGGCCAATGCTTTCAACGGAGCTATGACCGCATCTCTCATCTCAAAATGTGGAAAATATTTATCATAGTCAATTCCATTAACAACAATTTTGCCAGTACCCTTATCGATGCGAACGCGGGCGGCGGCAGTTTTTCGACGACCAACGGCGCGATATTCTTCTTTTTTGCTAGTCAATTTAGTCATAATGATTATTTAAGTACAACGCGGCGCAGACGAGCTTCGCGTAATTTATTTTTTGGCAGCATTCTTGCTACCGCGTGCATAATTACCCGATCTGGATTGTCTGCCACCATTTTTTTTGCTGGAATTTCTTTCAAACCACCTGGATGATTACTGTGATGGCGATAAATTTTTTGGTCAATTTTTTTACCAGAAAATTTTACAGCTTTATGATTAAGCACCACAACTTTATCACCTAGATCTTTGTTGGTAACATAACTGACCTTGTGTTTGCCTTGCAAAATTACGGCGATCCTGGAAGCCAAGCGTCCAGGCGCCATGCCAGTGGCATCAATTTCAATTTTATTGCGTTTAACGGACATAAAATTATTAATTAAACAAATTCAATCAGCGCTGTGTCAGCGCCGTCACCATGGCGAATGCCTAAAGCCAAAATACGAGTATACCCACCTTTACGATCTTTATAGCGTGGACCCAAAACCTCCATCATTTTTTTAACTGTATTTTCACCTTGCAGAATTTTGGCAACTGCGCGACGATTGGCCAAAGTGCCAGTTTTGGCTTTAGTGATTAATTTTTCCACAATAGATTGGGTCGCTTTGGCTTTGGCTTTAGTAGTGGTCATTTTTTCATACAACACTAAACTGGTCACCAAATTGCCTAAAAGCGCGGTGCGTGGTCCCACCTTTCGATCTAATGTTACTTTTTTCTTCTGATGACGCATATAATATAATTACTTTTTCTTAGTGATTTTTTTAACTGCCTTAATCTTTTTTACTTTGGCAGGCTTAACTTCAGCTTCAACATTCTCAGTAACTTCTAGCCCTTCTTCTTTTACTTCCTTCTTCTCTTCCAATGGCGCAATCTCATCTGACCCCTCAGTTGCATTTAACACAACAGTAAAATGGTCCATAAGAATTTCCGTGGCCGCAAGCAAAGCTGCACGCGGAGAAACAGTACCATTGGTTTCGATATTTAACAATAATTTTTCAAAGTTAGTGATATCACCCACACGAGTGTATTCAACTTTATAACCAACATCTTTGACTGGAGTATAGATAGAGTCAATCACAATTGTTCCTAAATCATAGTTTTGGCGATCTTTTTCTTCCACTGGCTTAAAACCACGGCCCCTTCCTACCACGATTTCCATTTCAAACGTTTTACCTCCGGTCAAGTGCATAAGTACCAAATCTTTATTGATAATTTCCACTTGAGCATTTTTTTCAATATCAGCAGCAGTAACAGCACCAGTGCCTTTTTTAGTAATATTTAAAATTACCGGCTCTTCGGAAAAAACTTTTACTGCGAGTTGTTTTAAATTCAACATAATTTCCACCACGTCCTCTTTTACACCATCTACGGTAGAAAATTCATGTTGTACACCTTTAATCTTAAAGGCTTCCACCGCGGCGCCTGGTAAAGATGATAAAAGCACACGACGTAAACTATTGCCTAAAGTGGTGCCATAACCATAATAGCACGGTGAAACTATCACTGTTGCCTGGTTTTTTAGGGCACCCTCCTCAAATTCCACTTTGGAGGGCAAAAGTATTTTGTCCATAAATAAATGGGTTAAATCCACTGTCGCCAAAAGCGAAAGCGGTTTAATTATTAACGAGAATAAAATTCAATAATCACTTTGGAGTTGAACGGTAAATTTTCAGCGGTTGGTTTATTCAAAACCTTGGCAGATAATTTAGCCACATCCACATGCAACCAACTAGGTGCTTCGTATTTTGCTAGCTTATCAGCAATATTTTCAAACAGTCTCTTGCTTTTACTTTTATCTGTTATCGCAATCACATCGCTTACTTTAACACTATAAGAAGGAATGTCTAACTTCTTACCATTAACAGTAAAGTGGCCATGGGAAACCATTTGACGTGCCAATACACGTGAAGGAGCTATGCCCATGCGATAAACAAT
>Ga0247841_10010348_pt1 | contig 12727 bp, 9 predicted proteins | sample LaCruzMarch2015__2_FD_192410 | JGI IMG/M metagenome (GOLD analysis project Ga0247841, IMG submission 192410) | Freshwater microbial communities from meromictic Lake La Cruz, Castile-La Mancha, Spain - LaCruzMarch2015_18m | ecosystem: Environmental > Aquatic > Freshwater > Lake | place: Spain... | reverse complement strand
GTGAGCATTTCGGGCTTTGCGGCGGTTGCCGCTGGCAGAATATGGATTATGAAAAGCAATTGTATTTCAAACAAAAACAGGTAAAAGACCATTTCGACCGGATCGGGAAATTTGATTATCCTGATATCCGGCCGATCCTTGCTTCAGAAGACGTGTTCTTTTATCGCAACAAGCTGGATTATACCTTTTCCAATCGTAAATGGTTCACGGGGCAAAAGCCGGATTCGGTGGAAAATACCAATTCCAGCGGTATTGGTTTTCACCTGACCGGAATGTTCGACAGGATCATCGATATCGAAAAATGTCATTTGCAGCCTGATCCTTCGAACGAGATCAGGTTGGCGATCAAGGCATATTCCTTCGCTAAAGGGCTAAGTTTTTATGATGCCAAAACCTGGACAGGTTTGCTCCGGAACCTGATCATCCGCAATACTTTATCAGGTCAGTTAATGGTGATCATCGTTTTCCGGGATGATGAAGGGGAGATCATCCGTGAACTATTACAATATGTTAAAGATACATTTCCAGTCATCACTTCCTTGTTTTATGTCATCAATCCTAAAAAGAATGATGATATTTCAGACCTTGAGATTCAGCTTTTCCATGGAAATCCCTATATCATGGAAGAATTGCCTGCCTTTCATTCTGATGATCCCAGGTTAAAGTTTAAGATAGGGCCGGTTTCGTTCTTCCAGACAAACGCAAAACAAGCCGGGCGGCTTTACCGTATTGCAGCGGAAATGGCCGGTTTCCAGGGGCATGAAATAGTTTACGATCTGTATTCCGGGGCCGGTGCGATCACCTGCTACGTATCAAAATATGCAGGTAAAGTCGTAGGCCTGGAATCCATCCCGGCGGCGGTGGCTGATGCTGCCGAAAATGCTATCCTGAATGGTATTACTAATGTCTCCTTTTATGCCGGGGATATTGCAAAGATCCTGGACCAGGAATTTTTTGATGCCAATGGCCGGCCTGACATTATCATTACCGATCCCCCGCGAAATGGCATGCATGAAAAGGTGGTAAACCAAATCCTTGCAGCAATGCCGCAAAAAGTCGTTTATATCAGTTGCAATCCCGCCACCCAGGCCCGAGATATCCAGCTCATGGCAGGTGTTTACGAAATCAAGGCCGTCCAACCCGTTGACATGTTTCCGCATACGCAGCATGTGGAGAATGTGGTTTTGCTAGCCCTCTCCCCTGCTCTCATTCATTCTTTTTAAAATGTCTCTTCTCCTTGTAATCAAGTCGGTGAGTTCAATGACCATATCAGCATTTATCTGCTTCGCCATAGGGATTATAAATTGCTCAGTCTGGTTGAGATAGTCAGAAATTTTCTGATCAGGATGTGTATCTCTATGGAGATCAGTAAGGTTACTGATCCTGTCTGCGCATTTCAGAATTCTGGCGCGTACTGAGCCGGTGTTAAGCACCCGTTGCAGGTATTGCGGCTTGGTTTCCTCATTTCGCCTGGTCACTTCAAGCACGAGATCAACTACTTGTCTTGCCTCATGGTCGATATAACGGATCTCATCAACCTGGGTATCGGGAAGATCTTCTAAAAGATCATGAAGCAGAGAAGCTTTCAGGAGGACGCTATCACCGAAATACTTGTAATCCAGTAAAATGCCCAGGGTGGAAAAACTGTGCCTGAATTGATTTCCTCCCACTTTTCTGCTGACGCATATTAAAGCAGTGGCTTTCAATATATAAGGGGCGAGGACAAGGTTTCTTAGGGTATCTAAATCGTTCATAACTGTTGGGATGGCTTATTGATTACAAAATTAGGAAGAATATTACATAATCAGAAATCCTGACAGGTTCTGCGAACACTGTCAGGTTTCATGAGAAGACCTGTCAGTGTCCGACGAAGGAGGACCTGACAGTGTCTGCAAGTGAATCAATGTCAACCTCCTCCCCGTCAACCCTGATCTGAGCCTGCGAATACAACTCCGTACGGGTTTTTAGATGTTCCCTGATAAATGCAGGTAACTGATCGGGTTGAATATTCTTCAATAAAGGACGCTGATGTATTTTGCCGGCCAGTCTTTTCATGATCGTTTCAAACCCGGTATCAATATAAACGGTTATTCCTTTCTGGTTCATAAGTGCCAAGTTATCAGCATAACAAACTGTTCCTCCGCCAGTTGCGAGTACGGTTTTCTGGTCATCCAGATGGTTGAGCAGGATTTCCCGCTCCTTCTCCCTGAAAGAAATTTCACCGAATTTTTCAAAATAACTGACAATGGAATAACCGGTGGAGATCTCGATCATCTCATCCAAATCATAAAACTGGTAATTCAACCGTTCTGCAAGTCGTTTTCCCAGTGTTGTCTTGCCGGCGCCCATGTAGCCGGTGATGAAGATCAGCATTGCTTCCGGAGAAAAGAATCTGAAAAATTAATTCTGCAGCTTAACATTCGTTGTAAGGCCGGATTTGACCTCAAATGACCTTTCGACAGTAAAGATGGAACGGTCGACGTAACGTGACCGAAAAACAGCACGGTATAAACCCGGCATGAGAACCAGGGATTCCTGCGGCTGACCGTTGTCAGTGAAAGTATAGACCCATTCCAGCTTCCCATCTTTCTCCAGGTAAAGGCTGCCATATCCCCTGACCGATTTCTGGATTACGGCAATTCCGGGAACAGGAATATCTACTGTTGTGGTATGACTTTGCGTTATCTTGACATCGTTAACGTAAAATCTCGGTAAACTGAGGATTTCGAGGTTATATGTGCCTGTGATGTATTTCTCAGGCTGATCGATATCTTCTACATTTATGGTTTCCATGCTCCCTTCTCTTCTTACAATAGTCTTTAAAGCTTTCAGTGTAGTGTTTTGTGAATTCATCTTCAAATGAAGGAATCCCTGGGGAACATTCACAGGAATAATCGTGTGTGTTCCGGGATTTAGCCGGATACTGTCGACCCGAACCGGGGGGATAGTATGAACTACAATATCATACGTGATCAAAGGGTCGATGATGAGCGTATCAGGTAATCCAAAGCTATTTAACGTATGAATATAATTGTACCTGATCTTGCCGGTATAATTATCATAAAATGTCATGTTAATATTGGTTTCGGTGGGCCGGTTGTTGGCATCCAACAGGTTAACCTGGCTTGTTGTCGGATTAAGAGCCCTGGAAACCACAACGTTCAGGGCTATGCTGAATTTGTCCTCACTGGAAGCATCAAAATAAGTACCCACACAATTGAAAGCTTTTTCGAAATTAGTCCCGATGCCTATAATGAATGGCTTAAGCGCTATTCCACTTTTTTGAAGGACATCTGAAGCTTTGCAAGGATCGCCGCCACATTCCTCAATACCATCAGTTATTAATACAATAACATTGCGACAATCAACACATGGCGTGAAATCATTGACAGTCTGCTCCAGGGAATAAGCAATGGGTGAGGTACCCTTGGGAACGATGGAACTCAATCTGTTCTTTATTTTTTCATAATTATCTTTGCCAAAAGGCACTTCCAGCTTTGTATCGTTGCACACCTGCGGCGGGTAAGAATACTGATGACCATAAATTCTCAAGGCTACTTCCAGGTCTGGCATGGTCTTTAAACTATCGAGCACTTTAATCAGAAGACTCCTGGCAATATTAATTTTTACATCGCTTTGCCACCTGCCATACATGCTTTGAGAACCATCAAATACGAAAAGAATGCGTGTCAGAGGTTTTTTATCAGGAACGACAGACGGTTTAGTCTGTATCTGTGCAAAAACAGAGCAGGAGATTATTATATAAATAACCAAAAATAGCAGGTGCCTGAATATTTTAACCACGACGGGAGTTTTCTTCAAAAATAGACAATTACCCATTAATCAATAAAAAATTGTTGATAAAATGAAATAGATATGTCATTCGGCTGGAATATGTGTTAGTAATTTTGATGCCTGAAATCGAGGCTGTATTAAAAGTCTATTCTGTCGAATTGCGACCTGATATTAGTTCGTGCTCCAACGACTAAAGCCGTTGGTTCTATTGATGTTACAAAATTGGAACCGACGGCTTCAGTCGTCGGACTACCATAAAATAGAGATAGCTCAGACTTTTGATACAGCCGCCAAATATATGTCATGAATAAAACTCATTATATAATTAAGCCTGTTTTTATATTTTTTTTGATTGTTCAACTTTTCCGGGCCGGTGCGCAGGATAATGCTGTGAATTTCGACAGTCCCGGGGAAAGATGGGCAGACTCGGTCATGCAATCGCTAACGATTGATGAAATGATCGGCCAGTTAATGGTGGTGCGGGCAAATACACCCGGGGAGGCTTATTATGATGTAATTGATGAATACATAAGGAAATACAACATCGGCGGGGTGACTTTTTTTGGCGGTCATCCTTCTCTGCAGGCAAGTCAGACCAACCACTGGCAAAGACTGGCTAAGACACCCTTATTTATTTCGATTGATGGTGAATGGGGCCTCGCTATGAGGCTCGACAGCATCATGGCATTTCCTTACCAGATGACCCTGGGAGCAACTGGTAACGACAGCCTCATCTATCTGATGGGGCTCGAGGTCGCCCGTCAATGTAAACGATTAGGGATACAGATGAACTTTGCCCCGGTGGTGGATATCAATTCCAATCCGGATAACCCTGTTATCCACATGCGCTCTTTTGGTGAAAACAAAGAGGATGTGGCACTGAAAGGCCTGATGTATTTGAAAGGGATGCAGGACGGGGGATTGATAGTCACTGCCAAACACTTTCCCGGGCATGGTGATACCGGGACGGATTCCCACTATGCCCTTCCGGTCATTACTCACTCCAGGCAAAGACTGGATTCCGTGGAACTATACCCTTACCGCCGGTTGATAGAAGCAGGCCTGGATGGGGTTATGATCGCGCATCTTAATCTTCCATCTGTTGAAAAAACTGAAAATACCCCTTCAACATTATCAAAATCCATAGTCACCGATTTGCTCAGGAATGAACTTGGGTTTAAAGGGCTGATTGTTACTGATGCCCTGGATATGAAAGGGGTTACACTGAATAACACACCCGGTGAGATCGAAGTGAAAGCTTTGCAGGCCGGAAATGATATTCTTTTGCTGAGCGCCAACGTTCCGGAAGCCATTAAGCGGATCAAGTCGGCTATTGAACAGGGCGAACTTTCAGAAGAGCTTATACGTGAACACTGCCGTCGGGTATTGATATATAAATTTAAAGCAGGATTAAGTACCATTAAACCGGTCAAAACTGAAGGATTATACAGCAACCTGAATAATTCCGGCGCTGAACTGTTATGCCGGAAATTATTCGAGGAGTCTGTAACGATTGTAAGGAACAATAGTAATCTTATTCCGCTGACAAACCTGGATACTCTTCGTATTGCCTCGGTTTCGACAGGATATGGCAACATAACCCCATTCCAGGACAGGCTTGCCTGTTATGCACCGGTTAGTAGTTTCTCCCTGAAAAAAGAACCTTCCGACACTGATATAACCCTATTAAAGAACGATTTAGAGCCATTTAACCTTGTTATTATTTCAGTACAGAACACCAGTATCTGGGGAGGGAGTCCGTATGGTATTTCTGACAGAGTTTTACAATTCATCAGTGATATATGTAAGAATAAGAAGGTCATCCTCAATCTGTTTGCATCACCCTATTCCCTCAATCTTCCTGGAAATTTTCACCTGGCAGAGGCAATAGTTCTCTCTTATCAGGATCATCCTTTAATGCAGGATATCTCGGCCCAGGTAATTTTCGGGGGAATACCGGCTATCGGGAAACTGCCCGTTACAGCCGGTGCATCATACCCTTACGGCACCAGTTTCAAAACTGAAGCAATAAGATTGAAATATACTATCCCGGAAGAGCTGGGCATTGACAGAAAATACCTTTCCCCAATCGATTCAACCATCAGTGATTGCATCCTGAAGAAAGTATTCCCGGGCTGCCAGGTTTGGGCCGCCAAAAACGGGAAGGTATTTTACATGGAGTCCTTTGGTTATCATACCTATGCTAAAGAAATACCGGTCAATAACTTCGATCTTTTTGACCTGGCTTCGCTGACTAAAATTGCCGCATCAACACTTTCTGTAATGCGCTTGACGGACGAAAAGAAGCTCGATATTGACCTTCAACTTCAGGATTATCTTCCATATCTGAAGAATTCCAACAAAGGCAGCATCATCCTTCGTTCCATGATGGCACACCAGGCGAGACTTACGCCCTGGATACCATTTTATAAAAATACAATGAAGGGTGACAAATTAGACTCGGCATTGTATCGAAATGAAATTTCAGAGAGTTTTCCGGTCAGGGTTGCCGAAAATCTTTATATCCTGAAGAATTACAATGACGTTATATTCGACAGCATCATCTCTTCTCCTTTACTAAAGACCAATGCTTATAAGTACAGCGACCTGGGGTTTTACTTCATTCCAAAGATTCTGAAAAACCTTGTCAATGAACCTTTCGAAAAATATGTTGCCGACACATTTTATAGTTCTTTAGGTTTATCGACAATGGGATTCCTGCCGCGCAGGAAGTTTCCACCTGACCGTATTGTACCAACTGAAAATGATAAAATTTTCCGTGGACAGCTAATTCATGGCGATGTACACGACCCTGGAGCGGCAATGTTGGGTGGGGTTTCAGGGCATGCCGGGTTATTTTCCGATGCTAATGATCTGGGTGTAATCGGACAAATGCTCCTTCAGGGAGGGAGTTATGGCAGTGTACATTATCTTCAGACTGAAACCATCAAGGAATTTACCGAAAGACAATTTCCGCTTAATGATAACAGGCGTGGGATAGGATTTGACAAACCTCTGCCTGAATATTCAACTGAAGGACCTGCCTGCAAAAGTGCGTCATCAGCCAGTTACGGGCATATGGGCTTTACTGGTACCTACATTTGGGCAGACCCGGAGAACGGACTGGTTTTTGTTTTCCTTTCAAACCGGGTGTATCCTGATGCAGACAATAATAAACTGTCAGGGATGCATATACGGCCTAAAATCCACCAGCTCTTCTACGATGCTATTGAAAAAAGTACGATTTTTGCGCACTGATTTAAAATCTTGATTAATGACGCTTAAAAATATATTCCTATGGATATTCGCCTTTATTTTCACTGTCGGTATTGCTTATTACCAGAGGAAAACAGGCCCCACTCACCCGATCGGGGGCAAGGTGGAAATCGCCGGGCAAACGGTTAAATATAAGCTGATCAGGACACACGGCGGGGAGGATGATGCAGAGATTCTGCTTAAAAATGTGGATCCAAGCCTGCAAGGGCTTATCAAATATAAACGCCAGGGCACGGATGACGAATGGGTTTCATCAACTATGCAAAGTGACGGCCAGAATCTCGTCGGTTACTTGCCTAATCAACCTCCGGCCGGGAAACTCTTGTATCATTTGGAGCTGATCAAGGGTAGTGAACGTGTTTTATTGAATAAAGAACCTACGGTGATCAGGTTTAAAGGTGCCGTTCCGGCCTGGGTGCTGTTCCCTCATATTATTTTCATGTTTACTGCAATGATGATGTCGACCCGTACAGGTTTCGAAGCATGGGCAAGAGGCAAGAATTCATATAAGTATGCCTGGATTACTTTGGTGACTTTATTTGCCGGAGGGTTGATCCTAGGTCCGGTGGTTCAAAAATTCGCTTTCGGCGCTTTATGGACAGGCTGGCCATTCGGGCAGGACCTTACCGATAATAAAACCCTGGTTGCTTTCATTTTCTGGGCTATTGCCGTATGGCGGTTATTTAAAAAGCCCGAAAACAGAACCTGGCCGGTCGTTGCTATGATAGTGCTTCTTCTTGTATATTTAATACCACACAGCATGTTCGGATCAACGTTAGACTACAGCAGCGGATCAGTAGTTACGGGCAAATGAAAAATCTGTGTTCACTTTAATAATATGCCATCATGAGCCTAATTATCATTATAATAACCATATTGATCTCAATATATGCTTTCTATAACCATGAACTTTTTGACCGTTTCAAATTCAATGCATACGCAATCCGCCATCACGGCCAGGGATGGCGATTTTTCTCTTACGGTCTGATCCATGCCGACTGGATTCACCTTTTCATCAATATGTTTGTCCTTTATTCTTTTGGCAAGGCAGTAATTGAATCCTATCTATTTTATTTCGATATAAAAGGGTATTTGTTCTATTTGCTGTTATACGCTGGCGGAATAGTATTTTCTGTACTGTTTGATTACGGAAAGCATAAGGATGATGCGCACTACAATGCTGTCGGCGCTTCAGGGGCTGTATCTGCCGTGCTTTTTGCCAGCATCCTGCTGTATCCGACCGGATCTGTCTATCTTTTCCCCATACCTTTCCCTCTCCCTTCCGTTGTTTTCGGTGTCATTTACCTGGTATATTCTGCGGTGATGGCACGTCGGGCATCAGACAATATCGGGCACAACGCACATTTCTGGGGAGCAATCTACGGTATCGTATTCACTTTAGTCTTAAAGCCAGGGCTGGCTATCGATTTCTGGAAGCAGATCATAGGCTTATTTTAACGGTTTGATCGTCACATCAATTGCGCCAACCCCGAATTTTGCCAGTGAAGCCAGGTGGCTCTCAGCATGCTCATATTCCTGCACTTTCCGCATGATCGCGCTTTTCAGCGAGCCGTTTCCCACTCCATGTATGAAGGTAACCTTCCGGAAACTTCTCTCTGCTGCGCTTTCTATACACCTGGTAAAATAGTCCATCTGAAATTTTAATATCTCATGGGGTGCCATGTCCTTGAAATCTTCGATCAGTTCACCTATATGAAGATCAACTACCGCTTCTCTCGGTCCGGTCTGGTGTTTTTCAATCAGTGATGCGGGTTTGATCTCCAAAGCTTTCTGACGGATAAGCGCTTCCTCATCCATCTTTGATTCCTCCATGGTAATGATTGAAGAAAGAGCGGCCGTCTGGGCCAGTGAAACCAGCAACAGCCGTTCTTCCATGAACTGCGATGCCTTGTAATTGTTTTCGTCATTAAACCTGCGGGGAGAAAGATCAAATTCTGCACTGACCGGCATAAATATCCTATCAGGCTCTTCATGGAAGAAGATGATCTGCACAATGCCTTTGGTCCACCTGAGCAATTCATCGCGGTCGATGGTATCAACCAGGATCTTATTTCCGGCAAACAGAACATCATAATCCTTTCCGAACAGTTTTTTTTCTCCTTCAAGAAAAAAAGTATACAGTGTATCCATCTTCGTATAGTTGACCAGGTAAATCTCTACCATACCTGTGACCATCCACTTCTGATCATGAGGAACGAAAGCCAGGTAGACACCAGGGGTGTTTTTAGCGCGGAATGAGTAGTTGCCAAGAGCAGACTGGCGGTCCGATGCTTCTGGTTCTGCGTTCTGAGTTTTAATTTCTGAGTTTCCTGATGGCTGACGACTGATGGCTGACGACTGACGACTCACACCAAACTCCTCATCAAACATACTCTCCACCTTCCCTTTCGGGTCGACCCTTATCAGTTCGCTGGTCATGGTGGGAATTTCAAAGTTATCCTCGATCATAACATTGACCAACGTGGGGCTGATGATCTTGCTGACAATGCCTCCGCCTTTGGTATTAAGGAATTTGACCTTATCGCCTATGTTGAATTTCATGATTTCATTTTTTGTAAAGATAGCGAAAAAAAATGGGTCGATGTAGCGAGGTAATGAAGTAACGAAGTAACGTTTTTTAGTCGCTTCGCCACCAAAGAAATGCTTTGTAAGTTCCTGTTTATCAAATAGTAAAAGCACGACAAAGTTCAGCAGGCTTACCATGATAAGAACTACTGGTTTTTTTCAAAGTAAAGGGATTTTAGCAGGAACTTCCGCTTGACAAAAAATGCAAGGTAAAGGTAACCATTTTAGATGAAAAAACCAATAGAACGCTGGAACACTGGAACAACTATATCGTCCAGGCTGTCATTCCAGCGTTTGTAAACTCATAGCGGTGGCTGGTTCCGCCGAATTTACGAAGAGATTCTATGACTTCATACCGTGTATTTTCAGGGCAATAAAAAAACATGAACCCTCCCCCACCTGCACCGGAAATCTTTCCCCCAGTAGCTCCGCTTGCAATGGCTGCATCATAGATATTGTCAATCAGATGGTTAGTTATTCCGGATGCGATTTGTTTCTTATATTTCCATCCGAAATCAAGCACAGCCCCTATTTCATCGACATCTCCCCTGAGGATGGCTTCTTTCATCCTGACAGCTTGTTCTTTAAGCTTGTGTGTGGCTTCAATATATTTCGATTTGTTATCGATGATATTTTTCATCTGCCTTTCAATAATCGAAGAAGACACGCGGCTGGTTTTAGTATTATAAAGGACCAGGTTGTGTGACAGCTCATTTAAATATACACTTTTGATCCTGAGCGGGTTAACAATTACTTTATCATCCTTGTAAAACTCCATAAAATTCACCCCGCCGAAGGTGGCAGCATACTGGTCCTGTTTTCCACCTGCCATATTCAGATCGACACGCTCGATCTGGTAAGCAAGCCTGGCCAGATCATACTCGCCCAGCGGCAGTTTGAGCCATTCGGCGAATGCACCTAAAACAGCGACTACCAGGGTTGAAGAGGTCCCTAATCCAGATCCCGGGGGTGCATCAACATAGGTAGAAAGCTCGAAAGATAAAGGTGAATGCGTATAATCCTTTACCACACGATTATAGATACCCTTGAGTAAATTAAGGCTTCCGTCGATGGGGATAGAATCTACTGAATCCGTTTCAAAAAAAACATTTTTATCAATCGACCTGAACACGATTTTTCCATTGTTCGCCGGGATGATGGTAGCATAAGCAAACATGTTGATGGTCGCATTCAGCGTAGCTCCACCGAAAAGGTCGGAATAAGGCGCCACATCGGTACCGCCGCCGGCCAGCCCAAGCCTTAGGGGTGCTTTACTACGGATGATCATCTTTCGTTCAAAATTGCTTTAGCATAATTCACCCAGCTCATTTCGCTGGAGGTCTCCGCTACATGTTCACGTGGAATTGGTTTTTCAATGGATTTTATCATGACCCCGGCCATTGAATCAATATTACCGGGTTCTGCAAGGTAGCCATTGTAGCCATCTTTGACTGTTTCAGGAAAATGTCCGACTCGTGTCGCCAGGATCGGCATTCTGAAATTATAGCCGATTGATTCGACCCCGGAAGGTGTCGCAGTAAGGTAATAAAGCATGATGGCATCGCTTACCTGGAAATAAATGTGGACATCCTCATTCGGGACAAAATTATTCACGACTGTAACCCGGTCACTAATTCCAAGCTCATCAATAAGTTCCAGGGGGCGGTATTGACGTTCATCATCCTGTTTGCGAAGAAATACAGATTTCGCAGCAGAGAAAAAAGCGTTCTTTATCCGGGTCGACATTTTTTTTGAATCGAGGGTTTGCCAGAATGATTCACCGACAATAAGAAGGGAAACGTCATCCCTCTGTGAAGCCACTTTTGCAAATGCCCTGATAACATCATGCAATCCTTTGTATTTCCTGATGAATCCAAAGAAAAGGAAAACGTGCCTGCTAAGGTTAAGTCTCTTTTTCTCCTCTTCAACTTTGAAACCCGGATCAGGTTTGAACATATCATAAACAGGATGAAAAAGTTTTACAACCCTCATGCCTTTTCCAACCGGCGGTTTCCCGGGATCAAGCAATTTAAACTCCTTACCGGGAAAAAGCTGCCGCAATTCATTATATGTCTTGTAAGCATGAACCACATAAGAATCAGCATGCCTGATCCCCATCCGTGTGAAGGCTTTATCAATCTTGCTTCCTTCTTTCTGGATTACAAAATGAAGATCGAAGACCACTTCCAGTCCTTTGATCTTGCTGAGTTTCTTTGCGATGTATCCGAGCGGAAGTCCTTGAATTGAAATAGCCCATTGAAAAATGACCATCTTTGGGCCGATATCCCTGATCAGCCTGACAGTTTTCATCCAGCTCAGCGGATCGTTATAATTGGTGATATAGTTGACTTTGATATTTGTCCCTTCAAGAAGGTCAGCCTTACTGCTGCGGTCGATAAAATCGCGCGGTATGATGGCCGGGTATTGTTGTGTCCAGGAGACGATAAAAATCTCTGCCACATTGAGTTTGTCAAGGGCTTTGGCAAGGGAAGTATTATAGTTGGCAATTCCCCCTTTGAACTTAGGCCCTGGGCCAAATACGACAATTTTATCCATCATTCGGCCGGGTTCATAGTTTTCCTTCTTTTTTCAACTTAACTACGGCAGCGTCGTAAACTCGGGTCATCCCTTCGCGCAGTGAAATTTTGGGCTGCCATCCGAATTTTTCCCGGATTACATCCATGTTGCAATATCTTGAATATACCCCGACCGGCTTATCCAGCAAAGGTTTTATCACGGTCTTATACCCGGCTATATCACAGAATAATTCGATAAGTTCGAGGAAAGAGGTCAGTTTACCGGAGCCTATATTCCAGCCGGAGCCATCTTTGACATGATCCATTAAAATGAAGATCAGGTCGAGGATATCATCAATATGGACAAAATCCCTTCCCTGCTTTCCGGAGCCCCAGACTTCGAACGGGTTTTCACGCCTTGCAGCGCGGGCGGCAATAGCCGGAACAGGGTACGACAGGTCCTGGTCTTCTCCATAACCCGAGAATGGCCGGATACAAACTACCGAAACGCCATAGTACTGAGCCGCGATCTGGGCCAGGAATTCGCCGGTCAG
>Ga0247841_10010347_pt1 | contig 12728 bp, 5 predicted proteins | sample LaCruzMarch2015__2_FD_192410 | JGI IMG/M metagenome (GOLD analysis project Ga0247841, IMG submission 192410) | Freshwater microbial communities from meromictic Lake La Cruz, Castile-La Mancha, Spain - LaCruzMarch2015_18m | ecosystem: Environmental > Aquatic > Freshwater > Lake | place: Spain... | reverse complement strand
TTAATAATTGTGGGTTATGGACAGTTCCCTGGATGGGACAACCAGTACAAAGATTTTGAATATATCAACAATGGCAACGGCTGGACACCCACCGATGTTTCCTGGAACATTCCATACCCGCCAGTCGGCGCTGCGTGGAACCTTAAAAGCCGGTTCCCTCAGTTCGTCGACCTCAACGGAGATGGTTTGCTTGATCTAACAATTGTAGGTTCTGGAGTGTTTTCCGTCGGAGAATATTTCAAAGATTTTACATATATCAACAATGGCAGTGGCTGGACACCGACCGATGTTTGGAATGTTCCACCTCCACCAGAAGGCGCTTCATGGGAATTTGGAGGCCGACCTCCGAGGTTCACCGACTTAAATGGCGACGGTTTACTTGATTTAATAATTGTGGGTTATGGACAGTTCCCTGGATGGGACAACCAGTACAAAGATTTTGAATATATCAACAATGGCAAAAAACAAGATTTATTAAATCAAATAACTTATCCGCAGGGCGGAAGTACAACAATTACCTATAAATCATCTTTGCAATATGTTGATGATTCCGGAAATCCGGCAAATAAATCGCCTTATCCTATATTTACTGTTTCGCAGATTACAAATAGCGATGGTTTTGGAAATAATTCAGGTTTTTCTTATCAATACCAGGGCGCAACATATTTTTATCAGGGTCCTTTTGACAAAGAATTTAGCGGTTATAAAATAATTACGCAAACTGATAGCGCGGGAAATGTGACAAAAACTTATTACCACACAGGAGAGGATGGTTATTTCAAAATAGGCAAGCCATATCGTGTTGAACAATATGACAATGCCGGAAATTTATATAAAAAAGTTATCAATAAATGGGATAGTTACAATTTGGCTGGCAATGCCGGCTTTGTAAAACTTATTCAAACAACACAAGAAGATTTTGATGGGACATATAGTCACAAAGATAAGGCTGAAAGTTTTGTTTATGACAACGCCACCGGAAATCAAACACAAAAAACAAATTGGGGAGAGGTTGTCGCCAGCGATGATGGAAATTTTTCTGATGTTGGTTCGGACAAAAATATAACAGACATAAGCTATGCCTTTAGCCTAGGCAGCAATAATGTTGGCAGTCCGTCCGGCATAGTTGTTACAGACCAAAATAGCAGCAAAATAAAAGAAGTAAAATATTATTACGACAATTTGCCATTTGGAAGCATAAGCTTAGGAAATCAAACAAAAGAAGAAGTTTGGATAAGTGGTTCAACTTATGCCAGCACTCAAAAAACTTACAATGGTTTTGGGCTTGTAACTCAAAGCAAAGACGCAAATGGAAATGCGACGGCTTTTGTTTGTGATATTTATAATCTTTATCCTGCCGTAGTTACAAACGCATTAAACCAAGCAACACAATTTGTTTATAACTACGCCGTTGGAAAACCAAATCAAATTACCGACGCCAACGGAAATATTTTTAAAAATACTTATGACGCGTTTGGCAGAATTTTAAAAACAGAACAACCCGACCAGACAACTCCAACAACATTGGCGCTAAAAACATCTTATGTTTACACCGATGCCACAAGAGCTGTAAGCGTTCAGCAAACCAATTATTTGGATTCTTCAAATTCTGTTAGCAATTACAATTATTACGACGGACTTGGTAGGACAATCCAAACAAAAAAATCTGCGGAAAATAATAATTTTGAGACAAAAGATTTTGTTTACGATAACCGCGGAAATTTGCAAAAAGAATCCTTGCCATATTTTTCAAGCGGTTCTGGTAAAACTTCTCCAACCGGCGACTCAACGCTTTACGCAACTTATGCTTACGACATTTTAAACAGAAAGATAAGCATAGCCAACGCAGTTGGCACAACTTTTTCTGTTTACAAAAATTGGCAAACCACAATTACTGATGTAAACGGAAACCAGAAGGATTTTATTTATGATGCCTTTAACAATCTTGTTAAAATTAATGAATACAACGCAGGTAATGTTTACACAACTGTTTATACTTATGATGCAATGGGTAATTTGCTGAATATTACAGACGCTTTGGGAAATGTCAGAAATTTTTCTTATGACGGTTTAGGCAGAAAAGTAACCGCCCAAGATTTGCATAATCCGGCAGATTCTGTTTTTGGTGTTTGGGATTACACTTATGACAGCGCGGGAAATTTAATTGGCCTGACTGACGCAAAAAATCAGACAATAAATTATACTTACGATGCTCTGAATCGAAAAATTAGCGAAGATTATGCCGGCAAAACAGGCGTGGAAAAAACTTTTACTTATGACAATTGCCCAAATGGCAAAGGTTTATTGTGTGACGCTGTTTCAGCAGACCAAACCGAGCATTATGAATATTCGGCAACTGGAAGCATAACCAAAAATACAAAAATTATCGATGAAAAAACTTTTACAACCCAGTATAGTTCTGATCGCCAAGGAAACCAGATTTTAATTATAAATCCGGATAACTCGCAAATAAAAAATACTTATAACTCTGCCGGATTGCTTGACCAGACACAAAGAAAAGAATCTGCGGATTCAATCTTTGTCCCCGTTGTTTCAAACTTTGATTATTCTCCTCTTGAACAAATTACTGTGGAAAGTTTTGCCAATGGCGTAACTTCTGCCAGCACTTACGACCCTGCAAAACTTTACAGGCTTATAAGCAAGGTTGCAACCAATACGGCCGGAACGCAATTGCAAAATTTGGCTTACATTTATGACAACGTAGGCAATATTTTAACTTTAACCGACAACTCAGCAACAGATTCTAAAAAAACCGTAAATTATATTTATGACGATTTATACAGATTAACTTCTGCTGTTGCCAGTAATACCGCAAACAAACAAGATTATACCCAAACCTTTGTTTGCGAAGCTTTAGGAAATATATTAACTCAAACAAAAAATAGCGAAACAATAATTTATGAATACAGCGGAGCAAATCCAGACGCTGTTAGCAAAACCGTAACAAGCGGAATCGTGCCAGTTCCTGTTATTTCATATTTTGTTTCCTCGCCGGTTGAAATTGCTTCTGGCCAGCAAGCTGTTTTGTCCTGGGCTGTTTCCGGAGGCGTGGCGACAGCACTTTCAATTGATAATAATATTGGCAGTGTTTTAGGACAAAATTATAAAATAGTAAATCCAACAGAAACAACCACATATATTTTGACAGCCGAAAATGATGGAGGAACAATAACAAAATCAGTTACAATTACAGTTAAACCAATGGCTTCAGCCTCTGTTCCTGTAGCTGGGGGATTGGCAATAACAGCTAAAATTCCACCGGTTATCAATTCTTTTAGCGTGTCTCAGTCACCAATTATAAAGGGCCAATCTACTGTTTTATCGTGGACGCTTTCTGGCGGAAAACCCACAACTTTAAGCATAGATAATTCTGTGGGAAGCGTTTTAAACAAAACATCAAAAACAGTTTCGCCAACCGCAACAAAAACCTACAAACTTACAGCAAAAAATTCTTATGGCTCAACCACAAAATATGTAACAGTAACTGTAAATCCGCCCGCACCGGTTGTTTCTAAATTTACCGCCAGCTCTGCAACAATTACTACCGGAAATTTTACAACTTTATCGTGGACGCTTTCCGGCGGAAAAGCAACAACTCTTTCAATTAACAACGGCGTGGGAAGCGTTTTAGGTAAAACAAAAATTATTTTAAAACCTGCAGTTACTACCACATATACTATAACCGCCGTAAATATTTCTGGCACAGTTACAAAATCTGTGACAGTTACAGTCAATTCGCCCTCGCCAATAATTAATTCTTTTAGCGCCAGTTCTATAAAAATTGTGAAAGGGCAACAAGTTACTTTTTCTTGGGCTTTATCTGGCGCGTCTCCAACAACTCTTTCAATTAACAACGGCGTGGGAAGCGTTTTAGGTAAAACTTCAAAAACTATAACTCCTATTTCAGCCACTTACACGCTGACGGCAAAAAACACAAAAGGCACGGCAACAAAATCTATAACAATTGCTGTAAACCCGCCTCCGCCAATAATAAATTCTTTTACATCAGATTATGCCACAATTATGCAAGGGCAGTCGGCAACTCTTTCTTGGGCTTTATCTGGCGGAGAAACAACAAGCTTGAGCATAAACAACGGCGTTGGCAGTGTGTTTGGCACAACTTCAAAAATGGTTTCGCCAATTGCCACAACCACATATATTTTAACCGCCGTAAATATTTCTGGCACAGTTACAAAATCCGTGACAGTTATAGTTAATCCTCTGCCTCCAGATATTTCAAGTTTTAGCGCAACCTCAACAACAATTATCAAAGGTCAATCCGCAACTCTTTCTTGGAGTTTGGCGGGCGGATCGGCAACAAGTGTGAGTATAGACAATGGCATTGGAAGCGTGTTTGGCACAACTTCAAAAATAGTTTCACCAACAGTTACGACAACATACACATTGACAGCGGTAAATATTTCAGGTTCATCTGATTGGTCGGTTACAATAATTGTGGAAACTCCTCCGCCAATTATTAATTCATTTACTGCCGATTCTGCAATAATTATAAAAGGGCAGTCGGCAACACTGTCGTGGAATTTGTCCGGCGGGCCAGTAATAGCTTTAAGTATAGATAATAATATCGGCAGTGTGTTTGGCACAACTTCAAAAATAGTTACTCCAAATGTAACTACCGTATACACTCTTACCGCAGAAAATGAAGGCGGCTCGGTAACCAAATTTGTTACAATAACCGTTACTGTAATAACAGCTCCGGTAATTTCTACATTTACTACAACCGCGGCTGGTTTATCGTGGACGCTTTCAGGAAGCCCTGTAACAAAGTTAAGCATAGATAACAAAATTGGCAGTGTTTCAAACAAAACCAGCATCACCGTTAAGCCGACAATTACCACCACATATGTTTTGACCGCCACCAACACGGCTGGCACGGTTATTAAACCGGTTACGTTTGTAGTTGCCACAGATCCCGCTCCAACCACAATTACCAAAGACTACACCTATGACGCCAACAGCAACATGACCGGCGACGGTGAGTTTACTTATGATTACGATTACAGCAATCGCATGATTTCTGCAACTAATATTTCCACCTCGGCTGTTATAACATACGCATATGACCCGCAAGGCCAGAGAATCAAAGTTGCAACTCCAATCGCAACAACTATTTATCCAACACAGTTCTATAACACAGACGGAACCACGGCAACAAAACACATCTTTGCTAACGGTGTGGATATTGCCACTGTGCAAGGAACAGACAAAGATGCTAAAATATATTATACCGCATCAGACAATCTAAACAGCTCAAGCGTTATGACCGACAACACAGGCACAATATCAGAAACACTAGACTACTTCCCATTCGGACAAATCCGAATAGACACCAAAGCAAAAGACAGCACTTTTACAGAGCAGCGCAAATACATCGGCCAAGAATATGACCAGGACACAGGTTTAAACTACCTCAACGCAAGGTACTACAACTCCGCAATTGCTAGATTTACAGGCGTAGATTCGGTTGTCATTGCACTTGGTGACGAACAAACAATTAAACAAATTACAGGAAAAGATCAACAAACACTTTTAGCAAATCCTCAAGCGTTGAATTATTATAGCTATGCAAATAACAATCCGATAATAAATAGTGATTCGACTGGAAAAAGTTCGGAATTAGATGTTGTCAGAATTCCAGGTATCCCTGGTGCACACACATTTATTCATACTATCGCCGACCAACCAGGAGAAGATTTGAGTAAATATGGATCTGGACCAAATTATACTATTGGGGGCTATATGTCTGAATGGTGGGGAGGTAATTTAGTAGCCAAGATCAATGAACCAGGAAATCTTAATGCTTCTCGAGAAAGCTATTTAGCATCTTATCCACTCGCCCCACCAAAAGGTATGAGTATTGCCCAATATGACCAAAAACTTCTTGAATCTGGTTACAATCTTTCGCAACAAGATTTAGGTATGTATCTTTTTACGGGTCAACCAATCAGTAATTTCCCTAATTCTGGAAATACTTCTGCACAAGTTATTATCAATGCTGGAGGAACTGTGCCCTCGATGCCTTTTGCATATATTGGTCCAGCACCATATTTTGTATATTTTCCTCTTGGTGCAGGAAAACCTATTGGAACCCCATCCCTTGGTCAACAGCTTAATACGGCGACAAGAAGTTATATAGATGACAGAGTGCAAACAGTATTAAATAGTTTATCTTCGACGCTCTCCTTACTAAATAAACAGCTTATTAAAGCAAACGGTAAATAAAAAAATTATGAGCGCAACAATAAAGATAATAATTAAAACATTTATAACAAGTTCTATAGTATTTTATTTAACGTATATTTTAATAACAGGCGTAAATTTAGTTATAGGTGTTACTAAGTATGGAAGTAGTAACTTGAGTTTTAATCTCTTCTCATCGGCTGCAATTTTTGCACCAATATGGATAATTCCATGGGCCTTTGCTTACGGTTTAATTTTTAGTATGATTTTATACGTACTTTCTCTAATAGATGAAAAATTTCTTAATAAATGGTTTGTTGTTGGCTCAACAATATATATTTCCATTGCCTTAATAGTTGTTTTTTATGGTGCGTGGCAGATCAATTGGTTTTATCAATTATGCTATGTTTTGATTCCATTGGCGCTTGCTATAGTAATTATAAAAAAAGAAAAGTGGTTGAAAAAATCTGGTAACGAAAATAAAAAATAACGACGCAAACAACCAGCGTTTAACTCAAACCGATGGCACAACAACCACCGTTTACATTAGCAAATATTATAACTACACATATTTAAATTCTGACAAAACAAAAACTCCAACACAAATCACAAAACACATTTTTACCAACGGTGTGAATATTGCCACTGTGCAAGGAACAGACAAAGATGCTAAAATATATTATACCGCCACAGACAATCTAAACAGCTCAAGCGTAATAACAGACAGCACGGGAACAATTGCAGAAACAATGGACTATTTCCCATTCGGACAAATCCGAATTTATAATTTGTTTGTAAAAATAAAAAAGGCCGCTCACATCCTTGTAAGCGGTCTGCCACTTCCTGTCCCTTAGGACAAGAATGACCTACCTGTTGCTGGCCACCCCTCCTTGAGCAGCGCTAGCAAGTTCTGCGTGGCGGATTATCCGCCGCTCGTATTCTATGTTTTTGGTGACGATTTCTTCGTCATCCCTGACGACCTTGCCACCGTTTTCAACCCGAACCGGCCTTATGGCAATGCTTCCTTTTGTCGCCACAAAGAGCGCGGTTTTGTTCAGCGGAACGGCAACGGGCTCACTGCCAAGCTCCTCCAGGCTGTCTGGCGGAGTTCCGTTGAGGTTCTGAAGTTCTCCCTCGTCCAAAAGGGCAAACTTCAGCTCGCCGATTGAGGGCAATACGGTTTCGTGTTCCAGCAGCAGACCGTTTTCCGTTACGGTCCACCAGAAGTTTACGCCAGCGGCGTAGAACTTCTTGCCGGCGCGCACCTTAGCACTCCGGATGCCCGTTTCTCTTTTTGCCCCCTGCCTCTCGATTTCCGCTATTGCGGTTTTGTTGGCAATTCGCTGGACCCTCCATTTGTGTACAATCTTATCTTTGGCGGCGCTAACCAGCTCTATAGCAACGTATCTTGAAGAGATTTTGTCGTCAATCTTCAAGACCACAACAAAGTCCTTTTTGTTTGAGAGATGAAGCTGGCGAAGCGGCAAGCCTCCGAAGTCGAGAGTTTGTTGGTCTTTGAAATCGTGAATCGTCAAATCGTCCATGCTCGCGACGCTCGCGTCTGGTAGCAAGGCAAACGAGATTTTGGTCACGTGATCGGAGTATTGCTCCCAGAACAAGTGCCAATCATCTGCCCTGTACCAATCCTTCCCCTTTCCACGAGGGGGCGGATTATAACTCGCCTGTATCCTAATGCAGAGAGCCGCGTAGTCGTCGATGCCCGGCACATAGAAGTACTCTCCGGGCTTTGTTGTGCAGGTTCCCACATCCGTTGTGTAGCTCCTGCCGTCGAGATCCAACAAAGTTGGCGTTGTGTCCCAGTATCCATACTTGAAGATTACGCCTCCGCCGTCGAGTCTTTTCGGGGGTTGTTTCTCTGCCTCAAATCTAGCCCACAGGTCTTTGAGCTGGGCTTGTGAGGTTGAGGGCAGTTCGTACCCCCATTTGTACACCGGCAATTTCTTGATAGGCTTCAAGGCCAGATGCCTGCTTCCAGCTCTGAATATCACCATATCTTGCCGGTCAATCATGTCTTTGCCATAGTGGAGGAATGCAGAGGGGCTGTTTTCGTTTTTTTGTTGAGCCCTCTTGTATGGGTAGTGTGTGGGATCACGGATTTCTTCAGGGTTTTTCCCATACACTACGCAGTGCTCTACGCCTCCCAAAAACTCCCAACTCATGGAACTTCCCAGACTGCTCACGACAAGCCTCATGCCCTCGATTTTGAACGAGGTTTTGGCGCCGCTCAAATTCGCAATCACGGTCTCGGTTCCGCTTTTGAACGGAATCTTACTGGTTTGATCCTGTGCCTGACCATCCATGGCCAACGAAGTTGCACAAAACGAAACAAGCAACGCAAAAAACGTCGGTCTCATTGTAGCGCCCTTTCGTGGGTGGTGGTTGATTTGGACAGTGTGATGTCAAACTGTCAAGGTTCTCCTAGTTTAACCGTACAATAAATTGATACGCCATGTCAAGCTTTTTTGTTTTTTTATTCCCTTGACTTATCCACAGTTAGACATTTGTTGTTGACCTTGCAAAAAAGGTATAATTAAAAAATATAATTAATTCTATAAAAATGGATAAAAAAACCTCAATTATTTTACTCGTAATCGGCGGGCTTTTCTTTTTGATACTTGGCGGAGGGCTTGGCATTTTCTATCAGTCGCAAAAAAATGCGTTGCAAACTCCAGAGGGCAATTCAAAACTAAAAGCCGTGCAGGTATTGTCTTCAAAAGTCATTCCCTCTATTACAGCTTACGGCCAGATAGCTAACATAGACGGCAGAAATATTACTTTGACTTTTGGCGGAGACAGCTTAAACGTAAAAATAAATGACGACGCTATAGTTTACCTGCCTTCTTCTGAATCGTCTCCTCAGCAAATAGCAAAGTTTGAAGATATTAAAAAGGGGGATAATGTCAGCGTTAATTTAAGATTGTTGCCAGACGGCCAGATTGAAGGCCAAATGGTTATTATTTTAAATCCTGTAAAATAATTTAAATTAAATGAGTGTTAAAAACATAGTTTTATATATAGTAGCCGGGCTGATAATTTTTGCAGTGGGCGGAGGAGCGGGAGTTTTGTACCAGCAACAAAAAGGAAATTCTTTGCCAGAAGAAGATCCTTTAATTAAAACATTAAATTCTAAAGTTATTTCTTTGACAGCATCGGGAGATGTGGAAAAAATAGAAGAAAAAAATATCACATTAAAACTTGGCGATGATACTTTGTCTGTAAAAATGCGGGACGGCGTAAAATTTGAAGATTTAAAGAAGGGTGATTTTGTAACAATATTTTTAGCTTCAGATTCAAAAGGAACATTTGAGGGTTATCAAGTTATAGTTCCCTCGTTTAACAAAAAATAAAAATGAAAAAGGCGATTTTATTTTTGATAGCATTGAGCGTTTTTTTACCCGCTTCTTTTGTTTCTGCCGATTTGACGTCGTGTAATCCTAATGATGTAAATCCATGTGGAACAAATACCACGGTAACTTGCGCTGCCGCCGGCTCTGGCTATGAGGGTTATGAAATGCATTATCAGAATTATTGCAAATGCGATACGGGTGAATTGCCTTGCCCTTCTTATAAATATCATTGTGCGACGTATTCATATCCTCTTTCGTGCAATCCGCCCCCCTCAATGGGTTCTCGGTGCGAGGGAACTAATGCAATACAACCATTAAAATATAAATGTCTGGTCGGGCAGGGGCAATGTGCCTGGCATGACGATACATCGGCGCCTGTGTGGCCCTGCCAGGGCGAGCAATATGGTTGCGACAGTTTTGGAAAGCGGATAACCAAGTATGCTTATATATGTAAGGGTGACAACCCTAACGCGTATTGCACTCCGCCAGACGTTCCTTCGGGAGATCCTTATGATTGCTCAACTAAAAACGGTTGCACCACTAATAATGCGACAGTAAATCACACATGCGGTTTAAACGCCTCTAATAAATATGATTGTATCGTTTCTAGCACAGAAGATTGTAACAATAAGCCAGCAAGTTATAATTGCGATACCCAGAACAATATTTTAATTTCAAACGGCAACTATGCCTGTACAAAATCCACTAGTTCAAATAATTATTATTGCAAGCCAACAATTGATACCAAAAATTGTTCGGAGGACAACAATTGTTCGGGTAATGTCGCTACAAATTTTTGGTGCGGGCCGAATGACGAGGGAGTAAGTGCCTGTGTGCCCATCAGTACGGAAGATTGTAAAAAATATATTACTTGTAATACCGCTGGAGGAACATCGGGAACTAGCATAGCGAATTGGCAATGTTCTACGACTCCTGGCAATACTAGTAACACTAAATCATGTCAACAGAAACCCGACACAGTGTGTAATAAGCTTTTTGGGGAGCAATTCGAATGCAATACGGCAACTTGGCAGGACGGATTGATTCACGTCGGGTTTTATAGGAAAAATTTTTATTGCGTACAGGGAGAAAAGCAATGTGATCCTTTAAAATACACACCTAGCGACCTAACAGATTGCGGAGTTCAGCATGTTTGTAACGGTCAATCTTGCAACCCAGGCACTGGAAATCCACAAGAATCAAATACGACCCATGCATGCGTCATAATTGGCGGTCGTCCAGATTGCCAAACAAATAATCCAGTTGGAGACATTGATATGTGCGCAGCTCACAACGTGCCGACTGGGCCTCCTTTTTGCAGTTCCGGTTATGGAGGAGGTCAAGATTGCGCCCTACCAGATGGATCCACGATAGCTGCTTGCCCTGGTGGAACAGGAGTCATTAAATGCCAAGGGCATAAAACCACAGAATGCCCAGGAGATTCTATTGAGCAAGACATACAAACATATATTTGCGGAAAGCAAGACGGGCAAAGTTATACCTGCGTGAGCGGTTTTCCTGTAACTAATGCGACAAAAGCAAGTTGTGTACCTGGTGAAATAAAGAAAAATAAAACCCCGTGCGGTCCGCCTTCCACTGAAACCGCAACCTATTGTTCAAAAGGAATTGAGTGCACTATAACCGTAAAAAATCCCGGCAAGTGCGTACAACAGCCTACAGCTCCGGGATGCGCTCCAATTGATGTAAAGACAACCTGCAGCGGAACCTGCGTTGGCTCTCCGCCTTGCGTGGGTTCAGATTGTCCAGTTCCTCCGAACCCCCCAAATCCGCCTGCTCCGCCCAATACCCCAGTTCCTCCTTGCACTGGTCCTTATTGTTGCGTAGGAGTTGGCTGTTGTACTGGCGCCGGATGTTGCACTGGCCCGGATTGTTGCGTGGGTGAAGACTGTCCAGATCCGAATCCCCCTAATCCGCCCAATCCACCTAATCCACCGAATCCGCCTTGTACTGGATTTGATTGTTGCGTGGGTTCAGATTGTCCGCAACCTTGTACCGGTTCTGATTGTTGTATTGGAGCTGGTTGTTGCACCGGCCCGGATTGTTGCATTGGAGCTGACTGTTGTACAGGAGACGGTTGTTGCACTGGTCCGGATTGTTGCGTTGGCGAAGACTGTCCCGTAATTAAATTTTGCGATAATAGCAGTAAAAAATGTGTTTCAGGAGGAGATTCTGGAATTTCATGCAGCGCAGATTGCCAAGGGCCCAAATGCGACCCGAACACCGAAGCCTGTTCGTTGACCGGAACGGGAATGCTTTGCGACGCTGTAGGAGAAGATATAAATTGCCAAAAAAAATATTGCGATTATCAAACCCAAAAGTGTATTTCCGGGGGAAACTCAAAAATTCCTTGTGAGACCGACGCAAAATGCAAAACCGAATCAAAGTGCGACATTAATCCTTCGAGCCCAACATATTTAAAGTGTTTAAAGAACGGAGGCACCGGCATACTTTGTAATGCCAACATTGATTGCGAATTTCAAAAATACAGATGCAATGTTTTAAAGCAATGCGTTAGAGACGAATGCGGAGGAGCTTTATGCACTGTTGCAACACAAAACACAGATTGCAACAAACCGGCACGATGCAACCAGTGCGGAAAATGCGTGCCAGGAGGAGATGGCGCACTATGCATAAATGACGCTGCTTGCGAACCAAAAAACGATCCGCCTGTTGCAAAAAATTTGCGGGTTTATCGTGCTTCGTGTATTGGCATAAGAGGTTCTGGGGCGGTTTATTTTCAGTGGGATTACAGCGATAAGGAAAACGACAAAGAAACTCATTTTTGGCTGGAGATAGACGACAACTCTGATTTTTCATCTCCGGAGGTTTTAAGAGAGGTTGCAAATCCGGGAGTGAACCAGCAATTAATAACGGGAAAATTGACTCCGACAGTTTCATGCAGTAGGACAAATCCTTTATGCAAACCCAGCGGTTTTATCAGTTACAATACAACCGGTTATTATTGGAGGGTAAAAGTGCAGGAGAATGCCGACGGCACTCTCCAAAATTCAGTCGGTAGCGGAGACGGCTGGTATTATGGTGAAAAATATGTTTTGGCCGGGCATCCTGATCCGGTTCCGTTATTTACTTTTTATCCAAATCCTGCTGCTCCAGGGG
>Ga0247841_10010346_pt1 | contig 12729 bp, 9 predicted proteins | sample LaCruzMarch2015__2_FD_192410 | JGI IMG/M metagenome (GOLD analysis project Ga0247841, IMG submission 192410) | Freshwater microbial communities from meromictic Lake La Cruz, Castile-La Mancha, Spain - LaCruzMarch2015_18m | ecosystem: Environmental > Aquatic > Freshwater > Lake | place: Spain... | reverse complement strand
AAGCAAAAAATTGCACGCGTTTTTAAGTTAGCCGCGATACCAGTTCTTGCTTCGCTATTTGCAGTTGATTTATTTTTTTTGTATGTATCTTTCCTTCTTGCTCATTGGTCGATAGGATGAAGTGGGCGGGCGCTGGAAACATTTAAGCTCCTAATCGTTTACCAAATGTGATGGACAATTTTATGGCGGTGAATTAGCAAATTGAACATGACAAAACTTGGAATATTATTCATTGTTTGTTTGTTGGTTTTTTGTTTTATTGAATTTAAGTGGGGCGTCGTTGGTGTTGGATTGGCTTGGCTATTGATGTCTTATTTTAATTTTAGCCAGGAGTCTGTTGGTTTTTTGCTGGCTAAGCAAGGTTCAAATATCGGCTTATCTTGTTTGGTGGCGGCTATCCAAACCGCGAGTGTTTCCGGGATTATTTATTGCGCCATCGAATCGAAAATGGCAAAAAAAATCAAGACAATCGGTTTGTCCGCACTAAGTATTCTACTGCTTTTTGATTTAGCGTATTTTATGATGCTTTTGGTGGTTTTAGTTTTATTTGGCATGTTTATCCGTTAAAAGTTTTTAAGTTGATATATTTTAGATGTCCGTACCTCACGGTACGGACATTGTGTTTAAATTTGACATATCTACGGACGAATATAAAATAAATGCACGAAAGTTTTGCTTCTGACCAAAAGGTTCATGACGGAAACTATTTTAAAAAATTTAAGAGCCAGGCTTTAAATTGAAACCCAACCATTGTTCCTTCTGAGAACAGCGGTTGGGTTTTTTCGTGCAATATCGCAAAAAGGTCGAGATATTAAATGAAGTAAAAAATTAATACTAACCGTTTGATCAAAAAAACGGTTACAAAAAATGAATACAAAAATTATAGCAAGTTTGGCGATTATCGCGGCAGTAGTGGTTGTGGCGGCAGGCGCAACTTATGCCGCGTGGCATAGCGAAGTAAAAATTACAGGCGCTAGCTATGAAACCTCGTCGATGGATCTCATGATAGATTCTAATGATAGTGATGCTATTTATGATTGGACAAAGGATGGTTTTGCCGCTCCTAATCCCTTTGTGAAGGGATTGTATCCCGGTAGTACCGATGAACAAATATTAGATCTTAAAAATGTTGGTGGCGTTCCTGGTGCGCTCACAATTAAACTGTCTGACGCAACCTCTCCTTGGAATGTGCTACGCGATAATTTGCGTTTTACAGTAACTTTTGACGGAAATCGTGATGGAGTCTTCGATGACAATGCCACACCTTTGAGCGGCACCTTAGCTGAATTCCACGGGAAGGTTTTTACGCTAGGGCCGATAACAAGCCCCGTTACCACGGATGGATCGACTCAGTTTGAGGGTCAAAATGCAAGTGTTAAAATCGTATGGGAAGTTCCATTTTCAGCCGGAGATGACATACAGGGAAAAAGTGTTTCAATTGACACGGAATTTGGTCTAAACCAAATCCAATAGTTGAATTTTTTTATGCTGCCTTATTTTCTTAAATAAGGCAGCTCGCAAAGAATTTAAAATATTAAAGAAGGAATGAAAATCTTTAAAACAATTGAAATTCTGGGATCTGTTGTCGGTGTTGTAATATTTGTTATTTTGGCAATATTACTGGTTGGAGCCATATTGCCAATTCCGGGCAATTATAAAATGCTTTCCGTTCTTTCGGGATCAATGGAGCCGGCGATACATACGGGTAGTGTTGTAATAGTGACACCAGCTAAAGATTATAAAATTGGCGATATAATTACTTTTGAAGCTGTGGGCAAAAATGGAATTCCCACAACCCACCGCATTAAAGAGATTAAAAATACCGATGGTAACGTACTTTTTATTACCAAGGGCGATGCCAATAATGCTACCGACAGCAGGGAAGTTGTGGCGAGTGGCATCAGGGGTAAGGTTTTGTTTTCGATTCCGTATTTGGGTTACGTATTCGATTTCATTAGGAGACCGATTGGGTTCGCATTGCTGATCATTATCCCTGCATTACTGATTGTGTGGGGGGAGGCAAAAAAGATTTACATTGAACTAAGGAAAAGTAAAAAAGTAAAGCGTGATTTATTGTAAGATATGCCGAACGGTATTAACAAAACTATCTCAATATTGCTGATTGCAGGAATGATTTGGGGTGGATCAGCTCTGGTTTTAGGTACATACGCGATGTTTTCCGATCAAGTAATTATAAATGCAAGCACTTTCCAGACTGGAACGCTGGATTTAAAGATAAGTGCGACAACGGTGGATTTTATTCCCGGGAGCATTGTGGTTGGCGCCACGTCGTCATTTGACGTTGTTGTTGCCGACAATGGGTCGATATTGCCAAAATATGAGGTAGCGATACAGAATGCAGTTGATGACGTTTGCCGATATTTTGATATCAATGCCTGGCGGAATGGGCAGTTGGTTTATTCGGGTGGCCTCGCCGGATTTTATATTTCGGAATTAACTTTGGCGGTGAATGGCGATGGTTTGGTTTCAAGCGATGGTTGGCATTTTGTGCTTAATGTAAATTCGTTGGATGGTGTTGATAATATTGCCAGTTGGTCGCAATGCCGGTTTAACCTTGGTTTTAAAGCTTGGCAAGAAAATATTGGCAACAAGGATGAAGGTTTCCAATTTTCAAAAAATATGCCGCTTTCGATAACATTTTCGGGAGACCTGCCGAAAATTAAAGTTAATGCCCCCAATGGAGCAGAGTTTTGGTATGCCGTTGATGACAAATGTACTAAAAATAATCACTGCCGCGATTGGTGCGTTTTGCACGGAATGAACAACAAATGCGAATACGAAATCACGTGGGACGCGAAAAGCGATAATGAGCATTCCAACAGCGCGTTATTGATCGATGTATTGTACTCGACTGATAGTGGCAATACTTGGCTACCAAAAATCGCCAGTAAAACCACAAATACCGGACGGTTTGTGTGGAAAATCCCTTATGACAACAGCTTTGTTTCCGACATGGCACGGATAAAAGTGATTGCTACCGACAAAAAAGATGACCTGCAATGGAACTGGGATCAAAGCGATGCGGATTTTTCGGTACGGTCCATATCTTATGACGAAATAATGGGCCAGGATTTGGAAATTAAAAAACCAACCGGTAATAATGGGCAGAATGTGAATGACGGCAATAATTTGTCTTCATTGGATGAAGGCACAATTATTGAGCCATCAACAAGCGAAGAGATCAATGCTGGCATTGTGCAAATAAGCAACGTTACTCCGGCCGATGGCAAGGCGGTAGGGGAAAGTGTCGAGTCACCAAAGGCAACAGCAGAGGAACCTGTCCAAGAAAAGCCGACAGATGTGCCGGGTGAAGCCGTAAAACCGGTTGAAGCCCAACGCGAATCGCTGCCGGAACTGGTTTTGCCCGATGCGTCGGCGGCAAAAGTGGAAATATAGGTTAAATTTTAGCGATTAATCTTGTTTTAATTTTACAATGTCCATACCTAGGTATGGACATTGTGTTTGATTTGACATATCTACGGACAAATATAAAATATAGGTACATAGGAAACATATTAAAGGCCGAGGTTGTTATTATAATAATTAAATAAAAAAATGAAAAAATTACTTTCTGTTTTTACAGTTCTCTTGTCGGCTTTTATGTTTGTTTCGCCGGTATTGGCGGATACTTTTGAGAAAGCCAGCGATACAAGCGTTAATGTTTTTGGGCCTTTGAATCAATATGAAGGGATCGATTCCGCAAATTGGGGTTCTTCCGTACCGGCAGTAGCGACGTGGGTTCATCCCAGCTGGCCATCGATAACCGGAGCGACCTGGATTTCAAGCGCAGTTGAAACCGAAACTCCTCGCAATAATACTTGGAGACTTTTTAGTGATACTTTGAATTTACCCGAGTGTGCGGCAAATATTACCGGAAATTTAATTAAAGTTACATCGGATAATGCCGAAGAAGTTTATTTGAACGGGGCTTTGATAGGAAGCGACGGGGAGGTGCAAACCACTCCGGTTGATAATCAAGAGTGGAGTACTGTTTTAAGTTATCCTCTCAATGGTTTAACTGTGGGTTCCAATTCATTAAAAACGATTGTCAGGAACTATGCTTCCGCGACCGATGATCCTCATGCCAATCCGACAGGATTGATCTACCGGGTGGAAGCCACCTACAGCTTGTCCGATCGGGATGGCGATGGTGTTTGCGATGGAACCGATAATTGCATTTCAAGCCCGAATTCAAACCAGGCTGATGGCGATGGTGATGGCGTGGGCGATGTTTGCGACAATTGTGTTGCCAAAGCCAACACCGATCAAGCCGACAGCGATCTTGATGAGGTAGGTGATGTTTGCGACAATTGTGTCAATGTGTCCAACATCGATCAAGCGGACATTGATAAGGATGGCATAGGTGATGTCTGTGATCGCGATAACGATAACGATGGTGTTGAAAATGAGATTGATTTTTGTGGTTCAACATCTCTGCCGACATTAGATAGCTCGCTACAATTTACTGCTCAATGGGGAGTTCATCGGTGGCATTATGATGGTTTAAATTGGATTCAACAGCCCAATCCAAAAGGTAAATTGAGTGGCCAAACATTTAATATACAGGATACTTATGGCTGCAGCTGTTACGACATACTTGAAAAACTTAAATCTGCGGGCTTAGGCCAATTTGGTGGTCATTATAAATACGGATGCAGTTCGAGTATTCTTAGTGACTTTCATTTGGATTTGAGCGATGGTGTTTTGGATGGCTCTTACTTGATAGACACTGTAACGGTTAATTCAAAATTAATTGGCGGTGTTAACTCTGTAGTAAATCTTGTTTCGGATATGAATTACCGGTTTGACGTGACTGGTACTTGGACTAATCGCGCGGGTGAAACCGTTGATGCAAAATATACTACCATGAACAATTGGGGTAGCTATGTTGACGCGCCCGCCGGCGGATTCCCGAACGAGTTACTTGATCTGCAAATCAACAATGGATTTGTGGATTGGGGAACATATTCAGCGGCTCATAAATATTCAAGAGCATTTGCCGGAAACGGATCAACTGTTAATTTCCGCGTGTTTGATGGTGATGTTGCCACTAATACGCCGAATCCCGGTTGGTATGGGGACAATAATGGCTCGTTAACCGTTAATATCTACGCCGAGCTATAAGATTTCCAGCTAAGAAATTTTATCAACAAAAACCCCGCCTCAAGCGGGGTTTTTGTTTTATGACGATTTTAATAAAAAATTAATGAATGGATGTATACAATTAAGAATTCATTGGGAATTTAATTGTTTGTGATGCGTATTTTTTAATATACGTGTATAAAAAAATGAAACAAATCAAATTTGTTTTGTCGGTTGTTTTTATCGGGGCTTTGGTTGCGGTTTGCGGTTTTGGAGACGCTTTGGCGGCGGACAACCTTGTGCCCAATGCTTCGTTTGAAATGCCGGGCGCGGCGGGGCTTCCGGCGGACTGGAACAAATTAAAAACCGGTACCAATGACGCGGTTTTTGTTTATCCCGCGGCGGGATTTGCCGGAAGCGGTATCAATACCGCGATATCCAAGTTTACCAGCGGACTGGCGGAATGGTATTTCAATGAAGTACCGGTTGTGGCCGGTCAACGCTATAGCTATAGCGAGATGTATAAATCCGGGGGGTTAACTTCGGTAAGGGCGCGTTATAAGATGCCGGGCGGAGTTTATCAATACATAACATTGGGCAGTCCGGCGGCGGCGGCAAATTGGACGAGGTTAAACTATAATTTCATTGTGCCGTTAATGGCGCAGGCGGTTACGATCATGCACGGACTTCGGGGTGCCGGAAACTTGTTTGTTGATGACGCGAACCTTGTTGCCACGGACACACAAAGACCGGTGGTCAGGATTACATCGCCGCTCGCGAACCAGCCGGTGAGCGGAACCGTTAAATTTGCCGCCACAGCCAGCGATAATGTGGCGGTGGCGGGAGTGCAATTTATTCTGGACGGGGTTAGATATGGAGCCGAGGACACGGTTGCGCCATATGAAATCGATTGGAATTCAACGGGTGCCAGAATCGGATCGCATTACGTCAGGGCGACGACAAAAGACACCTCCGGGAACACGGCAAATTCAACCCCGATCTATTTTACGGTATCGGGGTCAAAACCGGACACAACCGCGCCGGCAGTGGCGATAGCGAGTCCAGCGGCAGGCTCAACACTGACCGGGGATGTTATTTTGCAAGCTTCGGCAACCGATCCGGTTGTGGTTGGGGCAGTTACGTCCGGCGTTAAACAAGTTGATTTCATGATCGATGGATCGCTGGCGGGAACGGCAACCGGGGCGGCGCCTTACAAAATCACTTACAGTATCGGAAAATTAACTTCCGGATCACATACCATTGGCGCGCGGGCGGTCGATAATGCCGGCAATACCGGCATGTCGCCAACAATTTCCATAAATGTCGCACAGCAGGATGATGACGGTGGAGGTGATGCAAATAATCTTGTTCCCAATCCGTTGTTGGAAACTGTTGATCCTGCCGATCCAAGCAAACCGTCAAGCTGGAGCTTTGGTTCATGGAGCAGTGCCGGTATGACCGTGGTAGCGTCCTATCCGGTGGCGGGGGTAAGCGGCAGTGCGGTCCGGACCGAGATCACCTCTTACGGCGCCGACGGGGATGCCAAATGGTATTTTGAGCCTCAGGCGATAATCGCGGGGACCAAATATGATGTTTTCGACCGTTACCGGTCAAATATCGCCAGCCGGGTGTCGGCATGGTTTGTGATGTCGGACGGGAGCAACAAATACATTGAACTTAGCCCGGCCGCCGCGGCAACAACCTGGACAACTTACGATGATTTTGTGATCGCGCCCGCGGGAGCCGCTAAAATATCGGTTATGCATCTTATCGATGGCGTGGGTTGGCTTGAAACCGATAATTATTCGGTAACGGCCGCGCCGCCATCCTCCAATTTTATTTTTAACGGCGATCTGGAAATTCAATCTCCGGCAAATTCAGCGCTGCCTTCGCATTGGTATAAGGCGGCGTGGGGCAATAATTCCGCGATCCTGTCGTATTCGTCCGGAATCGGCAGGAATGGTTCGTACGGTGCAAAAGTAGAAATGTCTAATTATAAAGATGGTGACGTGCGCTGGTATTCCGACAACATTGCGGTTACGCCGGGGGAATATTACAAATTTTCGGTTTGGTATAAGTCAAACATCGACACCCGTGTCGTGGCGCATTATGTTTATAACGACAAAACCGATCATTATGTCGATCTGAGAGGCGCCATGGTGGCGGGCGCCTGGACGCTTTATTCCGATTATGTGCAGGTTCCCGCAAACGCAAAAACGATGTCGGTTTACCAGTTGGTGGCAAGCAATGGCTGGTTAATAACCGATGATTATTCACTGGTAAAAACCACCCTTTCCGGATTTAATTCCCCGGCCATTACGCTAACATTCGATGATGGATGGGAGGACAATGTTAGTACCGTTTTGCCGGTACTGCAAAATTACGGTTTTAAGGCGAATTTCTATTTCGCGACACAGTTCTTAAAGGATAACGCGCTCGCCGGTACGGCGGCAGTTAAGGCCGTGGCTGCCGCGGGACATGAAATAGGTTCGCATAGCGTGACCCATCCGTTTTTAACGACGGCAACGGCTTCGGTGCTGGCCTACGAATTGGTGTATTCAAAACAATATCTGGAAAACATTGTCGGGATCGGCAAAGTTAAAAGCTTTGCCAGTCCGTATGGCGCCTATAACCAGGCGGTGATCAACGCGATCAAGGCCAATTACCAGTCGCACCGCACCGTGGACAGCGGTTATAATATTCCCGACGGATTCGATCCGTATCGGTTAAAAGTGCAAAATATGTTGGTGCAAACAACTTTGGCCGAATACCAGGGATGGGTAAACGAGGCCAAAGCGAAAAATCTGTGGCTGGTGATCGTGTACCACCGGGTGGCGTCATCCAACCTGGGAGATTATGATACGCCGTTGGCGGATTTTGCGCCGCAAATGGAAATCATCAAAAACTCGGGAATCGCCGTTAAGCCAATGTCCCAGGCACTTGCCGGTATTGGACTGTAAACGGATAAATGTGAACAAAAAGACTCTCCGCGCGCGGGAGAGGTCTTTTTTAAAAAAATGGCAAAATACATATTTATATTTTACGGAGTCATCCTGGCAGCCCTCGCGGTGTCATGGTTGCTGTTTGATCCCGCAGGCAATCAGTTCGCTTCCAGCGATAACGGAATCCCCGGTGATAAATTATTTGCCGTTAACATGAAACCGGAGGCCGGCCCAACAACGGGCACGGGGCCTCAGGGGCCTCAATTGTCGCCCGAGCCCGTCATAGTTGCGGCAGGCGATTGTTTGCCGCAAAAGCCAATCGGCGGCCTTGATAAGGCGGTAAATAGCCAGCTGCGGCGGATCGATGCGTACCAAAAGCTTTGCGGGTCGCGCGCGTTCGAACAAGTCATGTTTTTTACTTCCATGCCTAAAACAAGCGAAGAAGCGGAGACGATGGCAACGGATATGGTAGCGGCACTTGGTGAATCCTACAAATTCGGTGTTTCACCGATCGTGATCGTTGAACCGGTGCGCGGCAATAGCGATTATTTGGCATTTGCGGACATCGCGCGCGGAGTTTATGATGCCGAGTTGTATACGTACTTCGCGAAATTAAAGGCTAAAGGTATCGATGACGCAAAAATGGGTTTATGGGTGCCATTTCCGGAACCGAATATCAACGAGTGGGGCTTGAACAATAACAATCCCGACGATTTCGCGGCGGCCGTCAATCATTACGCAACGATATGTAAAAAATTTTTCCCGGGCGGTAAATTAAGCGTTTTGCTTGATAACCTTTCCTACGATGTTAAAACCGGAAACTACGCGCATCTGCCGCTTGATCCATACTTGCGGGGGTTGGACAACCGCAACTTGGAAAACATTGGCTTGCAGGGCTTTCCGGGCGCGGAAACGGGTGCGGATAATCAAGCGGGCACTTTTCTTGATCATGATCTGGCCGTTGCCAGTGCAAATTTTTTGGATTTAAAATCGGTTTGGCTAAACACGGGCACATTTTCGACCGCGCGCGGCGAAAATGGGCGTATCATAAATATGTCCGCGCCTGAACGGTCAAAAATTCTGGACGGGATCACGCAGGAAGCGATTGCCGCCAAATCTGCCGGCCTCAAGGTTTCGATAAATTTGTTCGCCCAAGACAAGAGCGTGGCCGATGAAGGTATCGATTGGAGTTACTTGAAAACCGACCAAGACCGCAAGATATTGGTTGATTTTATCTCCCGCGCAAACAGATTCGGAATCGGGTTATCGCTTTACGATGATCCGGAGGATTAGGCAAAAGGGTCATCCCTCGATCGGAATATGGTTTTTTCCGAGGCGCCGCAGCTTCTCCCAGCACCCGATATTGCCTTTGAAATAACTGAAAGCGGCCTTCATCATGATGATGTTGATGAAATGGTAGTACCACAAACTTTCTATGCCGAAAAGCATAAGAAGTTTTTTGTTTTCGCGATCCAACACGACCGAATAAGCCACGGTAATGATCTGTATCAAAAGCATTGCCAGGAAAAAAACCACTGTCCATTCACCGGCGCCCCAGATAATTATTTTAATGATCGAAGCAATAAACAAAATTGTCGTAAGCGCGTCCATCATCGGGGAAAGAAGCACATATGGCATTCCAATGTAGCCCATCACGCCAAATCTCGGATTAAAAAACATGTCGCGATGCTTGCTCATCACCTGGAAACCACCGAATGACCAGCGATGCCGTTGCCGGATGAAATCATGAACGTTCTCCGGAGCTTCGGTGTAAGCAACCGCGTTGCTGTTGTATTCCACTTTGTAGCCGGCCTTGATCATTGAAACGGTGACATCCATGTCTTCAACGATGGTGTCCGATGAATAGCCGCCAATGGAAATCAATTTTTCCTTATTAAACGCGCCGATGGCTCCCGAAATTACCTGCATACAACCCAGATACGCGAACGAACGTCTCTGGATATTCAGGCCAGTGATGTATTCGATGGCTTGATATTTGTTGAACAGTTTGTTGCGGTTGGCAACTTTTACATTTCCGCCCACCGCTCCCAGTTCGGGGTTTTTAATGAATGACTTGACCAGTTCCTGTAACGTGTTTTTTACGAACACCGAATCGGCATCGATACAAACCAAAATTTCCCCGTTCGAGTGTCGTATGCCGCAATTGAGGGCGCTGGCCTTTCCTCCATTTTGTTTTGTGAAGTATGACACCCGGCCTTGCAAGCGCGCCGATAATTTCCGGCAGAGATCGAGCGTTTTGTCCGAACTGCCGTCATCGATCAGGAGGATCTCAAATTTGCGGTAGCTTTGGTCCATCAGGCTGGATACGCAATTCTCCAAAGTCATTTCTTCGTTGTAGCAGGGTACGATAACGGAAACCAAAGGTTTTTTCCTGCCGCCCATATTCATTTTTTTTCTTTTTTTGCCGGCGCGGAAGTGGAAAGCGGAGAGCGTTCCAAAAACCGTGATCTTAAAGACCAGAACCACCAATAAAAAACTATTAATGATCGTTATTTCGTCAGCGTTGCCAATCATAAGCGGGTATTCCGTGGAATTTATTGCGTACCAACGAAACGTTTTTAAAAATATTACGCGGGCCGGGAGAGATGTGGCCCTGGGACAAATACCAAAACATCTTTATTCCATTAAGACATTATTAAGTTAAATTTTTCATTACAATTAATGTTTTTTAGAAAAACCATTACGTCATAGGGCATGGCCGGTTTTTTGCGGACAAGTTTTGTGTTTTTTTAATAAAAAATTAATTAACGTTGGTTGATAATCTCAATATGAAGAAAATCATCGCATCATATTTAATTGCCATGATGTTACTGTGGATGTCATGGCCGATTGGCTTAATGGCCGAAGAGAATGGCACCTCGTCAACCTTGGCGGTCGGGGAAAACGTCGCGCAGAATAACGCGTCAACAACACCGGAAGCTGCTTTTACGGCAGTCGAGTCGGATTTTAACAATGCCTCGACCACTGAAAATACTTTCAACGAGGAACGATCGGATGACGCTACCACCACCGAAGAAAACGCGACCAGCAGCAAGGCGGCGGAATTAAGCACGCAAAGCAACGAAGAAAATAATGAGGTGACCGCGTCCGGCACTATCGATGACGCTGCGACAACAACCGATCAGGCCGCAACCTCTACCATCGACTTAGTCGATACCGCTACCGGCACGGCCACAAGCACGGCCGAATCGGCGGCATTGGCCGCGCCTTTGGTGCGGCTTTCGGTTTTGGCGGTTTGGCAGATGTTTGGTATCGGTTCGGATGACGATCCGGCGGATTACGCGCAATTTGAACCGTCGGGCAGATATCAAATATCCAAAAACATTACAATTTGCGGTGTTGCTTCTTCGTCTTTGTCGGATGGAGCTCTTTTGGCCGGAGATTCTCAGATCGAGGGTGTGTACGGACAAATGTTTTACCCGAATGGGGTTGCCTTCGGAGCCGGCGATATTGCCGGCAGGCAAGGTTGCGGCCAAGTTGCCGCTCCGGTTTGCAAAATGCGGAAGTTTGACAGCTCAACCGGATTCGATCTGCTTTGTGAAAAAATACAAAAAGGCAATCCGGCATTACCCCGTTTTGCCGAGGAATCCGGTTATGGTGATCTTTGCTCCGCCGAAGGCAAGCTATTGAATGAAACCGCGGCAGTTTATTGTTGCGACCAGGAATTGGCTTACGACGATGTTGCCGGCAATTACGATACCGGAGTGATTGCAAGAGGCGTGGACGGCGCTTATAGCGACATGCTTTCATCGGAATTCGCATATTTGCCGCTGGCCAAAATAGATGTCGATTTCGCCAATCTATATTACGGCAAGGTAAAGCAAGGCGTCGAATCATTGGCCGATGAAACGATTTCCCGGGCAACGGCAAGGAATGTGGGCAATGTCCCGGCTCGGGTAACTTTGTGGCAGGATGACATGGGAATGGGCAAGACAGGCGATGATTACAATATCCGATATGGCGCGCGCCTTAGCGGAATTGATTCGCCGTGGACCGGCTACGAGCCGTTTGAAACGATCACAATACCCGGCGTGATTGATCCCGGACAGAGCGTGGATCTGGATTTCTTGGTTAAAATTTCTAATTTCCCGCGACTGGCAATGGGTGGCGCTCATTACAGCGGAGAAATGAGAATTGAAACCGCACCGGTTGCCGGTTATCAATGCAAAAATACGGTGTTAGATCAGATGGCAGGCGTCGATGCTGCACAAAACAATGAAAAAACCGAGGCTAAACCGGAAATCGGTCCGACTAGCGCTGCCGCGGAAGGTGAGGTGTCCGATTCCGGCCTTTAATCCCAATCAATTAAAAAATACAAATCAAGATGACGGCAAAAAGCCATGATCAGTTAACCATAGAGCTCGGATCGCGTCTCCCATCAAGGATCCGCGACCCGCGCTTTATTGGCATATCCGAAACGTGCCGTCGAAGCAACGCCGGAAAGCAAATAAAGTGATCCGTGCAGATTTATGGAAATGCCGAATTCCGGCTTCGAAGCCGGATCCATGAGTCTTAACCGGATATGGTCGACCGGGGTTTGCCCGAAATGCCGCGTCCGATATTGCGAAATGGTTCTTGTTGAGGGCAACCTCAACGGGCCAGTCAAGGTTTACGCTCAACGGCCGAGACTTAATATTGGGAGCGGAAAAGTAGGGCAACTGTA
>Ga0247841_10010340_pt1 | contig 12733 bp, 8 predicted proteins | sample LaCruzMarch2015__2_FD_192410 | JGI IMG/M metagenome (GOLD analysis project Ga0247841, IMG submission 192410) | Freshwater microbial communities from meromictic Lake La Cruz, Castile-La Mancha, Spain - LaCruzMarch2015_18m | ecosystem: Environmental > Aquatic > Freshwater > Lake | place: Spain... | reverse complement strand
CGATCCGAGATTTGTTACTTCCAACTCCCGGCATCCGGCCAGGATCATTTCCTGTCCATAAAATATTTTCGCCTGTGTGGATACGAATTTTTCGGAATGCTGAAAACCATCGCGAATTGTTATATCTCCAATGGTTACCTTTTTCGGCATTCGGGGGAATATTTTCCAATAATCATATTCAGTCATAATTTAATTCTCCATTCTTATTATATTATGGCTTATTCGCCTTTGAAATTTGGTTTCCTTTTTTCAGCAAAAGCGGTTAATGCCTCCACCCTGTCTTTGCTGGGAATGATCACCTCATAAGCTTTCGATTCCAGCGGCAGGGCAACCGACAATGACGCATCCATGCCGCAATTTATCGCAAATTTCGCCTGAGCCACGGCAATCGGTCCATTGGCGGCAATTTCTTGAGCCAACTCGCAGGCGGATTCAATTAATTTTCCCGGTTCCACAACTTTATTGATAAGTCCAATTTCCAGTGCTGTCTGAGCGGTTATGCGGCGGGCGGTAAAGATTAATTCTTTGGCTTTGGCAATGCCGACAATTCTAGGCAGGCGCTGTGTTCCGCCAGCTCCCGGAATAATTGCCAAGGAGGTTTCCGTTAATCCCATAACAACATTGGTTGAGGCGATACGTAAATCACAGGCCAGAGCCAGTTCCGTTCCGCCGCCAAAAGCAAAGCCGTTAATTGCCGCAATTACCGGTACGCGTAACTGCTCCACAGAAGTAAAAACATTGCGGATAGTAAAAATAAACCGCCGGACTTGATCCGGTGACATGGTCCTGCGCTCTTTTAAATCAGCGCCCGTGGAAAATGACGCTTTCTTGGGATCATCGCCGCCGGCCCCTGTGATAATCAAACAGCGCAAACTGTTATCGAAATTTGCTTCGCGAATTGCGTCACCGAGTGCGCCAAGCAATTCAAAGCTAAAACAATTCATGGCTTCAGGGCGGTTTAATGTCAGCAGTAAAATCCCTTCGCCTTTTTTCTCCTGTAATAAAACGTCTGCCATTTTATTTCTCCTTATACCAAGTTGCTATCTAACATTAGCCCTACTTAGCTTCGCACGTAGGGTAATTCCCAATAGCCTGTGGCTATTGGATAGTTCGTCCAGCAAATTTCAGTGCGCTACGATTCTGAAATTTGGGACTCACTACGACTTGCGCTTCGAACCTATAGTGACCGTTAGGTTATTCACTTCGTTCGTTTTTAGCGATTCTCATTAAAGGTTTATGTACCGGGCATACTGTTAAAATTTCAGGTCTCCCCAATCGGATTCTCTTACGGGGATGCGTAAGGCAATTTCAAAAGCGCGCGCCAGTTTATCTCGCGCCTCACTAAATGCAATTACTCCATCATGAAACACAAGAGACCCTGTATAAAAGGGATGACCTTCGCTGCTATAGCGATCCCGCATCATCTGACGGAATTTTTCCATGTCCTCCTCGTTGACGACACCACCCTTAGCTTCAATGTTTTTTCGTCGAACTGTTTCCAAAATAAATCCTGCCGTATTGCCGGACATAACAGATGTTCTTCCTCTCATGTTCGTAAAGGCAAACCGCGGCTTAAATGCCCTGCCGCACATACCATAATTGGCAGCGCCATGATCCGGTCCGATAACATAAGTAATTTTCGGCGCTTCCAGACAGGAGCATGCCCGAACCATATCAGATCCGTATTTGCCGATGCCGCCCCATTCTTCAGCCTTACCAACCATATAACCCGGTGAACCCTGCAAAAATAAAACAGGCAATTTGGAATTACCGCAACGGATCATCCACTCTGTCGCTTTTCTGGCTGCCTCGATATAGATAATTCCACTGGCATTGGAGGCAAGTACACCTATGGGCATTCCTTTTAGCCACATTTTGCCGCAGACGATGGAATCTCCGCGCCCCGGACCATACATTGCTTTATATTCATGAAAATAGCTGTCATCAGCCAAACATTTTATTGTATCCTTGATGTTGATTTGCTGGTATGTATCAGCAGGACTGGTGCGCATCATTTCTTTGAAGTCATATTTTGGTTCGCGGGATTCCCGCTTGTCGATGTAAATTGTTTGTGATGGTTCGAATTCAATCATGGCGCGCAGCTTTTCTATTCCCTCTTCCTGTGATTTCACAAAATGGTCGCAACCGCCGGAATGCTGCGTATGAACGTAAGCTCCCCCTAAATCTTCCTGAGAGACCGTCTCACCGATAGCCGATTTAACCATTGGTGGACCAGCTAAAAAAGCAAACGCCAGTTTTTCAATCATAATCGATTCGGTGGCCAGATAAACCATGTAAGCGCCGCCGGCTGTATTTCCCCCCGTAGAAAGAGTATATTGTTTAATACCCCTTGAGGACATACGGCACATATTATAAAACATTGTCCCGAAATGGCCGTCATCAGCAAAACCACCCAATTGCATTGGCAAATTTATTCCGCCGGAATCGGCGATATAAATACAGGGAATCCCGCATTGTTCGGCAATTGCCTGAGCGCGCATATGTTTTTTTAAAGTAATCGGGAAATACGTTCCTGCGGCAAATCGATTTTCATTGGCAAAAATCATGCAGTCTTTGCCATGAATTGTTCCCACACCCGTAATGACTCCGCCACCCGGTATATGACTGCGTTTTTCTTCTTCATAAATAACGCCGCCGTAGAGTTTTTTCTCACCGATATTATATCCCGCATCCAGACCAACCTCAAAAAAATCTGTGCCCGGATCAATAAGCTTTTTAATCAGGTCACGCATCGGCTTTTTACCCTGCTTTAACAGCCTTGCATTCTGGTCTTCCCCTCCGATGTTATAGGCTTCTTCCCGATGCTTCAATAAAATAGAATCCTGCTCTTCCCAATGTTTCAGATTAGTCTCTTTATCTCTTTCCTGCCGTTCCGCTCTAGTCATTTTTTTTGTCTCTTCAGCCATAGTTCCTCCAAAAAAATATAAATATTATATACCCGTAATAACGAGTATATATTTTAGCAATTATCCCGTTTCACCCTATTTTAATCAACGTCATAGCAGCCGATTTTTCGCGAAATGACGATGCGCTGGACTTCAGAGGTACCTTCACCTATGGTCAGGAGCTTGTGGTCGCGGTAGAATCGTTCGATGTTGTATTCCTTCATCAGACCGTACCCGCCGTGAATCTGCACGGCCTCAGCTACAACACGCCCCATCACTTCCGAGCAATAGAGTTTTGCCATGGCCGCTTCCTTGCCGAAAGGCTTACCCTGATCTTTCAGGTAACATGCCTTGTACAATAAGTTGCGCGCCGCTTCGATCTCGGTTGCCATATCGGCAAGCTTGAAGGCATTGATCTGGAAAGTTGATATTGCTTTACCAAACTGTTTGCGTTCCTTGGCATATTTCATGGCCAGTTCGTAGGCCCCTTGTGCGCCGCCCAAGCCCATGGCGGCGATGGCCAGCCGGCCGTTGTCCAGCGTTTGGAGCATCTGGTGAAAGCCTTCACCGCGCTTACCCAGCAGATTTTCTTCGGGCACTTTGCAGTCGTCAAAATAAAGCTCACCGGTATCGGATGACCGCCACATCATTTTCATGGTCATTTTTTTAGTGGTAAATCCGGGAGTTCCATTGGGAACCAGGATGCACGACACTTCCTTCTTGTCACCTTTTGTTCCGGTGATGGCCTGTACTGTGCAGACGCCGGCCATTTTACTGGTTGAATTGGTGATGAAAATCTTGCTTCCATTAATCACCCACTGCCCGTCATAGAGCTTAGCGTTGGTTTTACTCGCGCCGGCATCGGAACCGGCATCTGGTTCGGTAAGTCCGAAAGAGGCCAATATCTCACCATTGCAAAGGCGCGGCAGCCACTCTGTTTTTTGTTTTTTACTCCCGTAATAATAAATCGGTCCGATACCGAGGGAATTGCCGGCGGCAACGGTCGCGCCATTAGAGCCGTCAATTCTGCATATTTCTTCAACGGCGATAACATAGGATAGATAGTCCATGCCTGCACCGCCGTATTCAGCAGGCACATAGATGCCAAAAAGACCTAGAGCGGCCATCTTTTTGGTTAGGTCACAGGAAAATTCTTCTTTTTCATCCAACTCTATCGCCAGCGGAGCTATCTCTTTTTCAGCGAATTCGCGGATATTGTAGCGTAACATCTTCTGTTCGTCATTTAGCCAAAAATCCATTGCAATTCTCCAAATAATTATATTTTCTTACATGTACCTGCCACGACTCAAAAAAACCAAAAATCCTATATGTCGGCTCTTTTTGCTTGTCAAGAGATATTAAACGTGGTTTACATTAAAGCACATAAAAGATTGTTCTTTTTATGTTTCAATACTTCAAAAGTAATATCGTATCAAAAAATAAAAGGAGGATTCTATATGAAAAAAGTATTCATCGGCGTTAGCGTGGTTCTGGTCATGTTCATAGTCTGGTTCTTCATCTACCTTCCGTACAGCAGTGATCGTAAATGGAATTATGGATACGCAAAGCCCCCCTACAAGGTCTCGCCCCAAGCCGCCGCCCTCCATAAGACGCTCTTCATAGCAGATATGCACAACGATTCGCTGATGTGGAACAGGGACTTAGTGAAAAAGAACTCGTTCGGGTACATCGATCTACCGCGCATGCAGGAGGGCAACATCGCGCTTCAGAATTTTATGTCAGTCACAAAATCGCCGCGCGGACAGAACATCGACGGGAACGATGGCTCGACGGACAATATAACCATACTCGCCATCGCCGAGCTCTGGCCGGTGCCTTCCTGGTTCAGCCTGAAAGAACGCGCACTTTATCATGCGCGCAAACTTCACGATTTCGCCGCGCGCTCGAACGGGAAGCTGTACGTGATTAAGACCTCGGAGGACTTGGCGAAATTACGGGAGCAGCGCCTCAAAGATCCGGACATCGTCGGCGGGGTGCTCGGCATCGAGGGCACACAGGTGCTTGAGGGTGACCCTAAAAAAATCGAGGCAATCTTTGACGCGGGTTACCGCGTTATCGGGCTCACCCATTTCTTCGACAACGAGATGGCGGGATCGATGCACGGGATGCAGAAGGGTGGGCTCACGGAAAAGGGGAAGGAAATGCTAAGGCTGGCGGAGCAGAAAAAAATGATCATCGACATCGCGCACTCCTCGGTCAAAACAATCGACGATGTCCTCACTCTCTCTACAAGGCCTGTGATTGTTTCTCACACCGGTGTCAAGGGAACCGTCAACAACAACCGCAATCTTTCTGATGACCAACTGCGCCGAATTGCTGCGAAGGGTGGGCTCATCGGCATCGGGTTCTGGGAGGAGGCAATAGGTCCCATCACCGATTTGAAGGCGACGGTGCGGGCTATCCGCTACGCAGTGAAGGTCGCGGGAATTGACAGTATAGCACTGGGCTCGGACTCCGACGGAAGCGTTCCCATGCCCTTTGAAATCTCGGGCATGGTGCTACTAACCGATGCGCTGATGAAGGAAGGGTTCTCCGAATCCGAGATTAGGAAGATCATGGGCGAAAACCAGGCCGCATTTTACAAGAAAATGCTTCCTTAAGGAGCTATGAAAAAAGGCTTTAACGAAAAACTCGTTAAAGCCTTAAAACTACTGGTGCGCCCAGCAAGATTCGAACTTGCGACATCCAGATTCGTAGTCTGGCGCTCTATCCAGCTGAGCCATGGGCGCAAAATACACTTATAAACTTTGATGCGGTGCTAATAACACATTAAAAAACTGGCGGAGAGAGCGGGATTTGAACCCGCGGTACACCTTTAAGGGGCGTACAATCGCTTAGCAGGCGATCGCTTTCGGCCACTCAGCCATCTCTCCATTTTAACCTTTATCAAAAAACAAGCCATCCATATTTTGTGGATGCGAGTTTTAATTTTCTGGCGGAGGGAGCAGGATTCGAACCCGCGAACCTTTCGGTCAACGGTTTTCAAGACCGCCGCCATCGACCACTCGGCCATCCCTCCATTATAATTTAACCATACTTTCTGTGATTAGCTTATTAATATCGTTCCGTTACTATTTTAGAGACTGTGCCTCAATCATCATTTGTCATTGCGAGTTCACGACAGTGAAAGTGGCAATCTAAAGATATTCTGATTCTTATGAGATTGCTTCGCTCATTGCATTCACTCGCAAAGACATTATCTCCCTGCTTTTCAGGGCGCAATTCGCTTAAGCCCTCTCATGTAGGGCTGCAAAACTTCCGGTATCAACACTGACCCGTCGGCCTGCTGATAATTTTCCAGTATTGCAACCACGGTTCTGCCTACAGCCAGGCCTGAGCCGTTTAATGTGTGAACAAATTCCACCTTACCGCTATCCTTCCTGCGGAAACGGATTGCCGCCCGGCGTGCCTGAAAATCATCAAAGTTGCTGCATGAAGAAATTTCCCGATACGTATTTTGTCCGGGCATCCATGCCTCCACGTCATACGTTTTGGCTGAAGAAAACCCCAGATCAGCAGTGCAAAGACAAACGGTGCGATAAGCAATTCCCAGTTTTTCAAGAACATCTTCAGCGTTGGCGGTCAGCTTTTCCAGCTCATCATAGGATGTTTCCGGCTGGCTGAACTTAACCATTTCCACTTTGTTGAACTGGTGCTGACGAATCAATCCCCGCGTGTCCTTACCGTAAGAACCGGCCTCTGACCGAAAACAAGGAGAATAAGCTGCCAGACAAATCGGTAGTTTGTCTTCTTCCAGAATTTCATCCCGGTAAATATTGGTCACCGGAACTTCCGCTGTCGGAATCAGATAATATTCCATCCCTTCAATTTTGAAAAGGTCTTCCTTAAATTTGGGCAACTGACCGGTTCCGGTCATGCTTTCCGCGTTCACCATGAAAGGCGTCAAAACTTCCGTGTATCCATGCCTTTCAGTATGTAAATCGAGCATGAAGCTGATCAGCGCGCGTTCCATTGCAGCGCCTGCCCCGCGATAAACCGTAAAGCGCGCTCCGGTTATTTTTGCGCCACGCGCGAAGTCCAGAATGTTGAGGCTTTCGCCAAGCTCGAAATGCTGTTTTGGTTCAAATCTGAAAACCGGCTTTTCTCCCCAGGTGCGCACAACCGTATTATCTTCGGAACCGCGTCCCATTGGTACTGATTCATGCTGCAGATTCGGCACAATCATGACAAAGGCATTGAGCTCTTCTTCCGTGACACGCAGAGTTTCATCGTATTCCTTTATCTTTACAGATACCTGACTCATCTTCTCAATTAATTCAGATGCGTCCTGTTTCTTTTTCTTCAGTTCACCTATCGCCTTGGAAGCATCATTGCGTTCATTGCGCAGAGTCTCTACCGACTGCAAAATATCCCGCCTTTTCGCGTCTAATCCAAGGAAGCGGTCAAAATCTATAGCCTGACCTCTTTCGTCCATTTTTTTTCGGACAATCTCTATATTTTGTCTTAAATATTTAATATCCAGCATTTTTTACCTCAACTGCATCTTGTACAGAAAATCATAAAGCCGGAGTCACCTATCACTTTGAACGGGTGAAGTCAATAATTTTGTCCGCACTTGGTGGAACATAATCTACTGCATGCTTCATAAGAAAATCTTCCTCCAGATCGAAAAAAATATTTCTTTCCGGAATTTAGATTTATTGTGAAACTCCAATTCCGAAAGCGTAGCGGAATTGGTAAGTTGAATAATCCCGCGCAGCGGAGGGTATAAAACCACGCAGCTTGTTGCGGAATCTGTTTCCAAAGCTTGCTTTGGGGTTCATACCCGTGACCCTTAAAAAGTCAAGGTGCCTCCATCCACATATATTGATTGACCGGTGATAAAATTTGCGGCGCCTGAGACAAGAAAAAGAACGGAACCGACAATTTCTTCCGGTTCGGCCAGACGTCCCATCGGAATCCCTGAAGTAATCAGTTTGGCAATCTCCGGATTAGACCAGATAGGTTTGCTGAATTCCGTGCGCGTCAAAGTCGGGCCTACAGCGTTAACCCGGATGCCGTATGCAGCCCATTCACGGGCCATGCATCGTGTCAGCATCTTCAGCGCGGCTTTACTGCAACCGTAAGCGGCCATGCCCGCCTCCGCTTTTTCTGCGCCCACGGTGGTAATATTGATGATCTGTCCGCTTTTTTGTTCGATCATCTGGCGGGCCACAATCCTGCTTAAAAGCCATACGGCCTTTACATTGGTATCAAACACTTTATCCCACCCATCCTCACGCAAATCCAGAAGGCCGCGCAGGAAGCTCCGCGCGGCGTTGTTCACCAGAATATCTACACTCCCGAAAGTGCTTAGAGTTTTCTGTACCAGATTTTCCAGCTGCTCATGGATGGTCAGATCAGTAACAACGGCTATGGCTTTGCCGCCCATTTTGATGATTTCTCCGGCCACGGCCTCGATCTCCTGCTGATTGCGGGCAGCCACTGCAACGGCTGCGCCTGATTCTGCAAGCCCCAGGGCTATAGCCCTGCCGATGCCTTTTCCGCCTCCGGTCACGATAGCTGCTTTACCGCTCAAATCGAATTTTACGCCTTCCATAATTTTCCCTCCCTTATCTAATTATTTAAATAATTCCTCATTGACTTCAGTAACATAATCAAGTAAAAAATCAATTACAAATTCGGTGTAAAGGCAAAAGCGAAAAATGATCCGTTCGGCACTGTTAGTCACCTTAGGCGCAGCTATAACGGCGTTTCTATCATTTGAGTGTGTGATTTTTTCTTTTTTCTCCAATGCGGCAAATAATATTCACAAAACGGCCAATATCTGGGCTAAAATCCTGTTGTTTATCTGCGACATAAAAGTGCAAATCATCGGCAGGGAAAATATTCTACGCGGCAAGCCCCAAATCTTCATGGCCAACAACCAGAGTGATTTTGACATTTTAATAGCATTGGCGAAAATCCCCTGTCAATTCAGGTGGCTTGCAAAAAAAGAGTTATTTCAAATTCCCATATTCGGCGCGGCAATGAAAGGCGCCGGATACATTGAAATTGACATTAAAGATAAAAAAAAAGCAATGCGCAGTTTAGATCAGGCAGCCCTGCGCCTGCGTGAAGGAAAATCAATCATGGCTTTTCCGGAAGGCACGAGAAGCCGCCTCGGTGAAATCAAATCGTTCAAGCAGGGCACATTTTATCTGGCGATTAATTCCGGTTTTCCCATTGTGCCGATATCGATCATTGGCAGCGGAGAAATTATGCCTAAAAGATCTCTGAAAATAAAACCAGGCAGAATAAAACTGGTCATTGACAAACCGATTGATGTGAATAACTTCACACTGGAAAACAGACGGGAGCTGATAACGGTAGTCCGAAATACTATCATTAAAAATTATGACAACTTTCGGGCGGAAGGCGATAAGAGCATCAGGGATATGGAAAAAGATATCAGGCATTAACATATCAGGCATTCTCAAAATAATGTTTTTATGGCGGGGACATGGCAGAGCAGCAAAGTGATAATAAAAGAATCCGGGAAATTAAAGGTGTGGTGTGTCTTGGCATCGCTGTGTTTCTGCTTTTGTGTCTTTTCTCGTATCATCCGCAAGATCCTTCCCCCTTCTATTCTCCGTACCACTTTGCTGCAGATAGTCAGACAACCCACAATTTCACTGGCATAGTCGGTTCCTACACGGCCGATTCCTTAATCCGTCTTTTAGGGATCAGTTCTTTTTTGCTGCCCCTGGCTTTACTCTTTTATTCGTTTATATATTTTTTACGGCCGGAACTTAACTTTGCCGCTAGCAGATTTTTGGGATTTTTCTTTTTCGTCCTTTCTTTTGCCGGACTTATGGCTCTTTTTGTTCGAGATGGTTTTACGGTTTATGGCCAGCAGCTTCGGGCGGGCGGGCTCGCCGGCTACTTGGTAATCCGCCTTCTTCTTAACTATTTTAATACCGCCGGAACTTATATTATTTTATTTATAGTTTTTCTCATCTCGCTGCTTTTCACGATTGAGTTTTCAGTGGTTAGCGTGACCCAACGCCTCTATGAGTTTGCCACGGCTTTGATTATTGCCGGCAAAAGCCGTTTAACCTCTTTTATTAATTTTATTTTCCATGGTATAAAAATAGACAGAAGTCCGCAACCCGTGATCGAAGAGATTTTAAGCGATGCTAAAAAGACAAAACCGAAAAAAGTTGAGCAGACCCATTTCGATTTCACCAAAAGCAAATCGGATGGCAAGTTTCAGCTTCCACCATTCACTCTACTGGAAGTATCACCTCAAAAGGACACCCGGGTAAAGCGCGATTATTTGATCACCAATTCACGCATTCTGGAAAAGAAGCTCTCTGATTTCGGCGTTGAAGGCCGCGTTGTGGAAGTCATGCCCGGTCCCGTAATCACCATGTATGAACTGGAGCCAGCAGCCGGTGTCAAGATCAACAAGATAACCAATCTTGCTGATGATCTGGCTTTGGCACTAATGGCGCCGAGCATTCGCATTCTGGCCCCGATACCCGGTAAATCCGTAATCGGTATTGAAATACCCAACCTGAAAAGGGATCCTGTTTTTCTCAAGGATGTGCTGGATAATGATGCCTTTCTGAAATCATCCCTGCGGCTGCCGATTGCTCTGGGAGTTGATTTTGTCGGCACGCCGGTTATCGCCGATTTGACCAAAATGCCTCATTTGCTTATTGCGGGCACCACGGGCTCCGGAAAAAGTGTTGCTCTCAATGCCATGATTTGCAGCATTCTTTTTAAAGCCCAACCGGACGATATTAAGTTTCTCATGGTTGATCCCAAGAGGCTGGAACTCTCTTCCTACGAAGGTATTCCGCACTTGATGCATCCGGTGGTTGTTGACCCCAAAAAAGCTTCGCAGGTTCTTCGCTGGACAGTGGAAGAAATGGAAAGACGCTATAAGACCATTAGCGATCTGGGCGTAAAAAGTATTGATGCCTATAATGAAGCGCTCCTGAAAGGAATAAAGGGCAATACTGCGTCAGTAGTCAAAGAAAGACCTTCCGGAATACAACTTGACGCGGACGGAAACGCGTCGGCAACAGCCAATGCCGGGCACGATCAGCAAATAAAACACGCCAAGCTCCCTTATATTATCGTGGTGATCGATGAACTGGCCGATTTGATGATGGTGGCCTCACGTGATGTGGAAGAATCTCTGACTCGTCTGGCGCAAATGGCGAGGGCAGCCGGAATTCATCTGATCATCGCCACGCAGCGGCCCTCGGTGGATGTCATTACCGGCTTGATTAAAGCCAACTTTCCCACGCGTATCTCGTTTCAGGTCTCTTCGAAAATAGATTCCCGCACGATCATCGATCAGCAGGGAGCTGAACAACTCCTCGGCGCCGGTGATATGCTGTTTATTCCGCCGGGCACTTCCAAACTCACGCGCATTCACGGAGCTTATGTCTCGGATAAGGAAATTTCACGCATTGTTGATTACATCAAGATGCAGGCACAACCTGCCTATGATTCCTCCATTGAAAAGTATGAGCATGAATCAGCCCAGGCACAGCATGAACAAGACGGGTATGATGAAAAATATGATGAAGCCGTGGCTTTGGTTGGTGAACTTGGGCAGGCATCCATATCACTTGTCCAGCGATATATGAAAATTGGTTACAACCGCGCCGCGCGGATGATCGAACAAATGGAACGCGAAGGAGTTGTCGGCCCGTCCGATGGCGCAAAACCCCGTAAAGTCTTAATTAGAAAGCTTCCCGGTGATAAAAATAAAACCTGAAAAAGTGCATATCATCTCTCTGGGTTGCTCGAAGAATTTAATTGATTCCGAGGTCATGGGTGGTCTGCTTAGCAAGTCTGGCCTGCAATTGGTTGATCAAACCGGTGCCGCCGACATTGTCATTGTCAATACCTGCGCTTTTATCAATCCTGCCAAGGAAGAAGCTCTTGAAGAAATCTTGACGCTCGTGGAAGAAAAAAAGAAAGCCACTCGCAATTTTCAGATTATCGTTGCCGGGTGCCTTGCCCAGCGCTATGGCAAAGAACTCTTTTCCCAGATACCGGAAGTCGATTTGTTTATCGGTACAGGAGAGGTAGGCAATATAGTTAAGCACGTAAATAAATTAAACCAGGAAAAATCCAGACGCGCCGCCGTAATTACCAAGCCGGATTTTTTAATGACCGCGCGGCATGAGCGGGTTTTATCATCAACTGCAGTCAGCACTTTTCTGAAAATTTCCGATGGCTGCTCTAATTGCTGTTCCTACTGCGCGATTCCGTCAATCCGTGGTCATGCCCGCAGCCGTATGCCTGGAGATATTTTGAAGGAAGCCGTAAATCTGGCGGCAAGGGGTATTAAAGAAATAATCATTACCGGACAGGATACAACAGCTTACGGTCTGGATTTGAAGGGTCAACCCCGTTTATCGGAGCTACTAACCGGCATGACTAAAATAAAATCAATTAAATGGATTCGTCTGCTTTATGCGCATCCGGCGCATTTAACCGGGGAGGTGCTTTCGACTATCGCTGCAAACAAAAAAATATGTCGCTACATTGATTTGCCTATCCAGCATATTGACGATACAATTCTTCAATCTATGGGTCGCAACGTTGCCGAGGCTCAGATCAAAGAAATTATTAATCAGGCACGCAAGATCATGCCTGATGTCGCGCTGCGCACATCACTCATTGTCGGCTTTCCGGGAGAAACTAAAAAAAGGTTTGAAAGATTGCTGGATTTTGTACGCGAAATAAAGTTTGATCATCTCGGTGTTTTTACTTACTCGCGGGAAGATGGAACAAAAGCGGCAGAGTTCAAATCACAAATATCGGAGGTAGAAAAAGAA
>Ga0247841_10010339_pt1 | contig 12734 bp, 11 predicted proteins | sample LaCruzMarch2015__2_FD_192410 | JGI IMG/M metagenome (GOLD analysis project Ga0247841, IMG submission 192410) | Freshwater microbial communities from meromictic Lake La Cruz, Castile-La Mancha, Spain - LaCruzMarch2015_18m | ecosystem: Environmental > Aquatic > Freshwater > Lake | place: Spain... | reverse complement strand
GGAAATCTTTTGAGGAACCATACACCGGACCGAGCCATCCGGCTCGGTCCATACAATCTGAAAAATAGGAGTCCCAAATAATCAGAAAAAATCAGTCAATTTAATGTGAGAAACAACAGCATCAAGCTTTTCAACGAAGCTAGGGCTCTTCGGCACAAGGCTCGAACTGCAGAAGACCTGAACCGAGCAGTTGAGAAGTACAAGCAAGCCATGGAGATCTACGAGGCCGTGAAGTTCACTGTAGGGATCGCGGACGCTTCAAACAACCTCGGCATGATCTATGCGGGTTGGGGCCGGTACGACAAAGCGGTGGAATATTTCGAGAAGTCTCTTGCTCTTTACCGAGAGGTCAAGAATCGCGAACGTGAAGGACAATCTCTGAACAACCTGGGCACGGTGTATAGGGATTTGGGCCAGCAGGACAAGGCTTTGGAATATTTTGATAAATCTCTTGCCATCAGTAAAGAGGTGAAAGATCGCAGGGGTGAAGCTCATTCCTTGGGTAATCTGGGCAATGTCTATTTCACAATGGGTCGTTATGACAAGGCTGCGGAATATCACGAGGAATGTCTGACCAGATGCCGAGAGGTCGAAAATCGTCAGGGTGAAGGGCAAGCGTTAAGCAACCTGGGCATGGTCTATGAACAACAGGGTCGTTATGACAAGGCTGTGGCATGTTTCCAGGAGGGTTTACAGATCGCGGAAGGACTCAGGGATCGTCGGACGGAATCGCGAATCTTGTTCCATCTCGGTAACATCAGTATTGGGTGCGGCCACTATGGCAGGGCGGAGGAATATTTCGACAAGTCGCTCTCCATATGCCGAGATCTCGGGGATCCCAAGGGCGAAGCAAGCGCCCTATTGGGTCTGGGACTCATGCAAGGCGCCAGGGGCGAATATGATAAAGCTCTGGCGAGTTCTGAGCGAGGACTTGAGATCTGCGACAGAATTGGAGTTCCTACGGCGCCGGCCAAGAATTTGATGGGCAATCTCTATCTGGATAAGGGGGACGTGGAAAACGCTGAGGCCCTTATCAAAGGCATGGGCAACCCAGCTTCTCTCGGGAGGCTCAAGCTTGTCAAGAAAGACTATCAGGCAGCCAAGGAATATTACGAGCAACTATGCCAAGTGGCGGAAGAAATCAAGTGCATGGATGATCTCTTCACAGCCTATACTGGTCTCGGCATGGCTCTTGAGGGCATAGGAGAGGAGAAGAAGTCTGAGGAATATTATCTCAAGGCGGTCAAACTGACCGACGATCTGATATCAAGCCTTCCCGAAATTCATAAAGAGACCATTCTTAACGTCAAAGTTGGCGGATTTCACAGAAGTTCTCCCTACGATGGTCTTGCCCGGGTAAGGAAAAAAATGAACGGTTCACCCGGAACCTTCAAGGACTCTCAACACCCCAATAGCGGATGACTGCCGCTGTCCTTTCAATACGGTCTGACGAGATCCCTTTTGACGTTCAGGCAAACGAACTGAAGGAGAAATGGAAATTCAATCGATCAACCAGCTCTGAAAGAGAAGCCGCGGGAGGCAAGCGAGATCGCAAACCGCGACGGATCTTTTCCACCGGTCTCGTGTGCCAAACCCGGCTTCAAGCTATTCTCGGACAGGTATCCGGAGGCCGCCTTCAGCAGTCGATCTATTGGGGGTGACCGTTAAGCCCCTCACGTGTCGGCGGGAATACAGTGACAAGCCTCTATTGGGTAGGCAACTTTATGGCTTACGATGATCGAACAGGTACACAATTGGAGAGTATCGTTTTCACGGCTCGGTATTCGCGCCTCAAAGCCTGGGGGAGCGTGGTAGTAGCTATTCTACTGGCGATTCTTCCGTGGGGCGCCGCGATGTATCAGATGTTGGAAGAGGGGGCGGGAGACTGGACGCTGGTATTCCCCTTACTAATAGTTTTGGGGGCACTGTGGTTTGCTATCGACACGCTATCGTTTAAGGAGTTGGTGTTCTACGATGACCGAATCAGTGAAATCCGGTATCTCTTCGGGGCCACGACGGTCTATTATTCTGGTGGAGGCGTGTCGGGAGAAACCTTAGGGACAAACCTCCTTTGCCCTCAACATGTCCTTCACGCGTCCACGGAGGACGGGCGGCAGGTTCTCAAGGGCTGTACCATCAGCTATGTCCCTTTTCTATTCCCTTCGGATACGGCCAAGACAATCGCAAAGATTTGGGGTTATTTGAGTGAGGATACAATTAATGATTGCCGAGTATTCAAAAAGGCCAGGTTGCCTGCGGATGGCGTGTGGAGTAGCGACTCCAGGGAAAGATCTGCTTCAGGCTTACCCTGGACCCGTTCATAAAGTTCGGCGATCGTTGAGGCTTGGAGTATGGAATCTACATGAGCCAAGCGTAGATTTGGCCCCGCGCTTCCTCTCTGGTTTATCCGGCTAGGGTAGGGGGTAGGGTCAGGTTCAAACCTGCCCGTTTTTGGGTGGCGGAGAAAGGGCGGGTTTTAAACCCGCCCCTACAGCTGCCGCTATTATGGGACGCAGGGGTCGAGATGTCGGGGAACGTAAACACCCGGCTCAAATCAGCCCTATTTCTTCATCCGTGAGGTAGCAGGCAGGATCATGCGCCCACACATCGCCGTGGACGGCTTCGGCCCGAACGCGGAAATTGCCTCCGCAAATGTCCAGCCACCGGCATTGCGAGCAACGGCCTTTGACGTATCTCTTCTTTTCTTTGAGCTTCATCAGGAATTCGTCGGACGGGTCGGTCCAGATCTCGCTGAAGGGGCGCTCACGCACGTTGCCGAAGCTGTGGTGCCTCCAGAACTGGTCCGCGTACACGGCGCCGTCCCAGGACACGCAGCCTATCCCGCGGCCGGAATTGTTCCCCTCGTTCATCTTGAGCAGCTCCAGGACATCTTCCGCCCGCTTGGGATCCTCTTTCTTCAGCCTCAGATACAGGTACGGCCCGTCCGCATGGTTGTCCACGGTCAGGACTTCCACCGGCAAACCGGAATCGTGCAGCCTGCGGGTACGATCCGCGATAAGGTCCACGACTTCCCGCGTCCTGGCGTGATCGAGGTCTTCCTTGACCAGGTCGCTGCCGCGGCCGGAATAAACGAGGTGATAGAAGCATATCCTCGGGATGCGGCGTTCCTCCACAAGATCGAAGACGCCGGGAATGTCCTCGAAATTGCGCCGGTTGATGGTGAACCTCAGCCCTACCTTCAGTCCCGCTTCACGACAGTTGTCTATCGCGGTCATGGCCCGTGAAAAGGCTCCCCGAACACCCCGGAACGCGTCGTGAACTTCCTCCAAGCCATCAAGGCTTATACCCACGTAAGACAGGCCGATCTCTTGAAGTGTCGCAGCGATGGGTTTGGTTATGAGCGTTCCATTGGTGGAAACCACTGCGCGCAGACCTTTCCCCACCGCATACCGGATCAGCTCAAGGATATCCTTGCGAATCAGAGGCTCACCGCCTGAGAAAAGAACTACGGGCGAACCGAACTCCGCCAGGTCACCGATGAGTCTGCGTCCTTCATCCGAAGACAGCTCATCCCCGTAGTCACGATCCTCGGACTGGGAGTAGCAATGAACACACTTGAGGTTGCAGCGGCGGGTGACGTTCCAGACCACCACGGGCTTTTTATCTTTGGAGAATTGCAGCAAGTGGGACGGCAGGTCCTTTGAATGGCGGCCGTATCTGAGAGGGTCGGACGCCTCCACCGCGGAGCAGTATAATTTGGAGATTCCTATCATTAAGCGCACCTCGTAACGGGTCTAGTTCACAGAATAACGCGGATGTCAGGATCGTGCAACGGCGGACGGTTTCAGAGAAGTTCCCCCAGATCTTACATGTTTGAAACTGCATTGGGATCACGAGATAGATTCCTGCGAGAAGAAATCCTCCAGAATTTTGGCATGGTCGAAGGCGAGCGGGGAGGGCAGGTCCTCACGAATGAACACTCCGATACCTTTTGCGTCGTCGGCTGCTTCAGGAATCCCGTGTCCTTGCGCGGCGAACACAACGGTCAGCGTGTGATGTCTAGGGTCCCGGTCCGGATCGGAATAGACCCCGACAAGCTTGAGATCGGTCACTGCGAGCGAAGTTTCTTCTCGCGCCTCGCGAATTGCCGCGTGTTCCGCGGTTTCACCATAGTCGATGAAGCCGCCGGGCAAGGCCCAACCAAATGGGGGATTTTTCCGATCAATGAGCACGACGCCGGGTCCGATTCGAATGATGATGTCTGCAGTGGGGATCGGATTGCGATACACGGTGATCGCCTCGCCGCAGTTCGGGCAGATGATCGATTTTTCCATAAAGTTTGCTCCTCGGAGTTTGGCGCCAGCCGGGCTGTCTCATGGAGGGATGTCTTCCCTTGGATGAGCTTCCCCCGGATCGTGGTCCAGCGTAGCGGGTCCGACCGGGTGAATCAAGCGCGAGTATGTGTGCAGAGTCCCGGACGTGTGACGGGATGGCAGAGAACAATTCATAGAATTTTTTTTCCTGGAGGGGGTTGACAACGAGGAGGTATGTTGGCACTCAATAAAGGTGAGTGCTAACAAAGCGCGCTGGACGCGTGTATTACTATCGCTATGGAGGTAACATCATGAAATTTCGGCCTCTTTACGATCGAATCCTCGTTCAGAGGGTGGAATCGGAGGAAGTGACCAAGGGAGGGATCATACTTCCCGACAGCGCAAAAGAAAAGCCCCAGCAGGGAAAAGTCATCGCGGTGGGAAAGGGAAGACGCGACGAGGGCGGCAAGCTCACCCCACTGGAACTTAAGGCAGGAGACTTCATCCTCTTCGGCAAATACTCCGGCTCTGAAGTAAAAATCGAAGGCGAAGAATATCTCATCATGAAAGAGGACGATGTCCTCGGACTGGTGGAAGGGTGAAGGATTCCCGCTCCCTGCCGCTCTTACCTTATCGGTTGAAACCGAAAGCACGCATTCTGAAGGAGGAATGAGTAAATGGCCGCTAAGATAATCATGTTCGAACAACCGGCTCGGGACAAGATACTCAGAGGCGTCAACATCATGGCTGACGCCGTCAAGTCTACTCTGGGCCCGAAAGGTCGCAACGCTATCCTGGAGAAGTCGTGGGGATCTCCCAACGTTACCAAGGACGGTGTCACGGTAGCGAAAGAGATCGAGTTGGAAGACAAGTTCGAGAACCTCGGTGCGCAAATGCTCAAGGAAGTGGCTTCAAAGACTTCCGACGTCGCCGGTGACGGTACCACTACTGCCACAGTCCTGGCTCAGGCCATCTATCGCGAAGGGATTAAGATGGTTGCCGCAGGCGCGTCCCCAATGGACCTGAAGAGAGGGATCGAGTCAGCGGTCGAGGCGGTTGTCACAAAGCTCAAGGAACTCTCCAAACCCACAAAAGACAAGAAAGAGATCGCCCAGGTCGGAACAATCTCTGCCAACAACGATCCCACCATTGGTAACATCATCGCGGAAGCCATGGAAAAAGTCGGCAAAGAGGGTGTCATTACCGTGGAAGAGGCCAAGGCAATGGAGACCTCGCTGGAAGTGGTCGAGGGCATGCAGTTTGACCGCGGATACCTCTCGCCGTATTTCGTGAGTGATCCCGAGCGGATGGAAGTCGTCCTGGACGAGCCGTACATCCTCATCCATGAGAAGAAGATCTCCAACATGCGCGATATGCTTCCGTTGCTGGAGCAGGTAGCCAAGATGGGCCGACCGCTGTTGATGGTGGCTGAGGACGTGGAAGGCGAGGCCCTGGCAACGCTGGTGGTCAACAAGCTGCGAGGGACCCTCACGGCCTGCGCTGTCAAGGCCCCTGGTTTTGGTGACCGCAGGAAGGCCATGCTGGAAGATATCGCCATTTTGACCGGCGGCCAGGCTATATCCGAAGACCTGGGCCTTAAGCTGGAGAACGTGACGCTAAACGACCTTGGCCGCTGCAAGCGCGTGACCGTGGATAAGGACAATACCACCATCGTGGACGGCGCAGGCTCCCATGAGAAGATCGAGGCCCGCGTCCGACAGATCCGAACCCAGGCCGACGAGACCACCTCGGACTATGATCGTGAAAAGCTGCAGGAAAGGCTGGCAAAGCTCGTAGGCGGGGTCGCGGTCATCAATGTGGGCGCTGCCACCGAAACTGAAATGAAGAACAAGAAGGCCCGCGTGGAAGATGCTCTCAATGCGACTCGTGCAGCGGTTGAGGAAGGCATCGTCCCGGGTGGTGGTGTCGCTTACCTCAGATGCATGGACTCCATCAGAAATCTGAAACTCGAAGGTGATGAACTGGTTGGCGCCAAGATCGTCCTTCGCGCCCTGGAAGAACCCATCCGACAGATCGCTGTCAACGCTGGCCATGACGGGTCGATAGTAGTTGACAAGGTGAAGTCTATGGCAGGCGCTTTCGGGTTCAACGCCCAGTCGGAAGTCTATGAGGACCTTTTCGAGAACGGTGTGATCGACCCTGCGAAAGTCACCCGACTGGCGTTGCAGAACGCAGCCTCGGTTGCAGGCCTTATGCTGACCACCGAGGTCATGGTGGCCGAGAAACCCAAGGAAAAGGATACCCCACCCATGCCTGGCGGCGGAATGCCCGGCGGTGGAATGTACTAGAATAGTTGTAACCAATCATCAGGTTATCGATAGGCTCCGGGGGGACTTCCTGAAAGGGATCTTCCCCCGGCGCTATTCGGACCTGAGAGACTACGGCTTTTTCCTTTGACCCTCCTCAACTGATCCTGTAATCATCATTCGCCATCACCAGCGCTCCCCTGCCGGTGCATGGCGGTGCGCTAATGCCGGCATCTTGACAGAATCCCCTTCCGGACGTTAACCTGGACTTGAATTGATTACGCAACATGTTTAAGCCGGGGGGCTCACGTGAAACATGAATTAGGTAGATCTCATATCCGCGAAGCAAGATGTTTTCCTGTCACGACGAAAACCACTCCCGCCGATGAATCCAGAACTCCTCATCAAAGCCAATCACAGCGGCACTTTGCAGCGTTCAAATTTGAGAGGTGCCGACTCGTCTCAAGGCCAAAGAAAAAGGAAACGGTTCAGAACTCAATTCTATAGACCGGAGGAGGTATGTCATGCCTTTCAGGATGTTATGCGTGCTGGGCGCAATCTCATTATTTGTGTGGTTCGGCGGCCAGAACCAATGTTGTTCGGAAACAAAGGGAGGACAAGCCATGAATATTGAGGTCAAGAGTACCGCCTTCGCCGACGGACGAATGATACCGAAGGTGTACACATGTCAGGGTAAGGATATCTCTCCTCCGCTATCGTGGGCCGGCGTGCCTGCCGAAGCCAAGAGCATCGCTCTTATCATGGACGATCCGGATGCCCCAAGAGGGACATGGGTCCATTGGGTTCTTTACAACATCCCACCGGATTCAAAAGGGCTCGAAGAAAACGTTCCCCGCGGGGCTTCGCTGTCCAACGGAGCGAAACACGGGAAGAATAGTTGGCCAAAATTGGGTTACGGTGGGCCTTGCCCGCCGAGCGGGACTCACCGCTACTATTTTAAGATCTATGCTCTTGACATCGTACTCCCGCATCAAAGCGAGGGTACCAAAAATCAATTACTGAAGGCGATGCAGGGCCACATTCTGGCTGAAGGCCAACTCATGGGAACGTATTCAAAGAAGTGAACAGTCATGTACAAAGGAGAGAGGTTGCCGAATGACTAAAATATTAGTTCTTTATTACAGCATGTACGGGCATGTTGAAACTTTGGCAAGGGCAGTAGCTGAAGGCGCCCGTGGCGTGGACGGCATAGATGTCACTTTCAAGCGTGTGGCGGAACTCATGCCGGAAGAAGTTGCCCGCAAGTCCGGAGCCAAATTAGACCAGGAAGCGCCTATTGTTACCGTTGATGAGCTGCCTGATTACCAGGCCATCATTTTTGGCACACCGACCCGTTTCGGCAATATGTGTTCCCAGATGCGTAATTTCCTGGACCAAACAGGCAAGCATTGGCTGAGTGGCGCACTCGTCGGCAAGGTGGGCAGCGTGTTCACTTCCACCGCGACCCAGCACGGTGGGCAAGAAACCACCATAACATCGTTTCACAGCACGCTGTTGCACCAGGGCATGATCATTGTGGGGGTACCTTATTCGTGCCCGGCCCTGCTGAACATGAATGAAATCACGGGCGGCTCGCCCTATGGCGCGGGTACGCTTGCCGCGGCAGATGGCAGCCGGCGGCCATCGGAAAATGAGCTAACAATTGCCCGTTTTCAGGGGAATCACGTCGCCAAAATTGCCAAAAAACTGTTCGCGTGAAGTGCGTCTGCGACGGGCCATATCGGTTGCTCAAATAGGAGACGGATTGGTGTGTGTGCCACTCCGCTTGCCCGGAAGTGCAATGCCATTCCCACGGAAACTTGGGCAACCGATTTAAGCTTCATCCGAGGCCATTTTTGCGCAGAAAGGAGCCCAAATCGTGGGCGATGATGATCTTAACTTCACCTATATCGGTGGACCGACGGCACTACTTGAACTGAGCGGATTGCGCCTGCTCACCGATCCGACCTTTGATCCCGCGGGTACCGAGTATCCGACGGGTGTGTATACATTGAGAAAGACGGCAGGCCCTGCGATCAGTCCCGAGTCTCTTGGCCGCATAGATGTCGTCCTGCTCAGTCACGACCATCACTTCGATAATCTTGATCACGCGGGCCGGTCATCGCTCGAGACTGCCGGTACGGTGGTCACTACTCAGGCAGGGGCCGAACGATTGGGTGGAAATGTGGTCGGTTTAAGCCCGTGGCAGTGGGTCGACTTTCCCACCCGCGATGGTCGCATTTTGCGCGTGACCGGCACACCGGCGCGACATGGCCCGGTTGGAGGAGATCGTGGCCCGGTTACCGGGTTCGTGCTAACCCTGACAGAATCTCCAAAAAACGCAATCTACATTTCCGGTGATACGGTTTGGTACGAAGGAGTCGCGGAGGTGAGCAGACGTTTCTCGGTTCAGGTTGCAATCCTGTTCATGGGAGCTGCGCGGGTTGCTCAAGTGGGGCCTGAGCACCTTACCTTCAAAGCGGATGAAGGGGTTCGGGCGGCCCGAGCGTTTTCGGATGCCGTGATCATCCCTTTGCATTACGAAGGATGGGAGCACTTTTCCGAATCACGTAAGCAAATCCAACATGCTTTCGCCTCCGCGGGCCTGGAAAGCCGCATCCAGTGGATGGAACCGGGCCGCACGACGGTTGTATTAGTGACCGATATACAGACGAGCGCCTGAAGACGCAAGGGCTGGCGGTATTCAGGATGGTCTTTCAGGAAGAGGCAGGATTTCCTTGTCTGGAAAAAGGTTCTCAAATAAAATCCGTTGGATCTGACCGTTGCTGAACGGGGAAATCGCCCGGGAAAGCGTCAACAGGGGGACAAGAGGATGACACGTAGACCACGTCTGGTGTTGACCGGGTTTGTTCTGCTTTGTTTGGTTTTTCCCGGACTCGCTTGGAGCGAGAATCCGACGGAACCCCGCAGCCTCAATCCTGACAAAAAATCAATGCTTGTATTTGCGTCTCCGTCTGAGGGACCTTCTGCGGAGCGGTCCCCTTTGGCACTGCCGGACGTTGCCATCGGGAATTTTGCCGAAACGCCTCCCATGAGGGAGGTGAATTTCACCCCGAACTTGAAAGACTCTGCGACCACCGCGGATCGAGCGATCAATTTCCGGGAAGTGATGGAGTATCTCGGTATTGAGCTCTCGGATGTTCAGAAAAGATTTCTTGACGAGAATAAATTCCTGCTGATTCCTCAACAATCCATCGATAAGACCCTCCTAGAGACCGGAGGTAACACCGCGGATAAATACTGGGACGACATGCTCATGCTCTTTGACATGATCGGCGGGCATTCCGATGAATTGTGGCGAGAGCCGCAAAATGCCCGTTTTGTGAATCCCGATATTGTATTACACGCCTTTCACAAATTCTTTGAAAACTCCCTGAAGTATTTGGAGAAGCATGATCTCGCAGCTCTTCTCAAGCGCTTTCTTGGTGAGATTCAGGCCAAGGCGCTGGAACGCAAGCAAAAATCAGGTCCCGATCTGGCTCGGCATTACGAACTAATAGCAGCCCAGCTTACTGTTCCGCTCGTTGTGATGGAGAACGCCACATGGAAAGAACCTGTGGACGGTTACGGGGCCGGCATCGATTCGCCAGCTACTTTCGGTGGCGCGGAAAAACTCCTGAGCAAGTATTCAAAAGAATTTTCCCCTGCGTTGATGAAGGATATCAAGACGGAGTTAAGGCTGATTTATGAGGCCAAACAGTCTCAAGTCTCGCCGCTATTCGGCCGGTACTCCAAGGATCAGGCGATCGAGAGTGATTACACACAGTTCAAGCCACGTGGTCATTATGAGAGTCACTCGATCTTGCGGGCGTACTTTCTGGCGATGATGTACCTGGGCAGAAACAGCTATCTCCTGAGCACGGAGCAGGGCATTACCGATGCTGTGCTGGTTGCCTGCCTTCTGGCCGACCACGGGAAAGACAGCCGATCGTTTCTTGATGATTGGCAGAAGATTATGGAAATCACGAGCTTCTACGCAGGACAATCGGACGACATCCTCTATCCTGAATGGCGGAACTTCTTGACGAAGACGCTCGGGAGCGAGAATCTTTGCCAGACTAAAGCTCCCGACCCGGAAACGATCGCGAAAATATCGCGACACCTTGCGGAGCTTCGGTCCCCTCGCATACTATCAGACGTAGTTGTTCATCCGCGAGTGTGGACCAGCACAAAGGAGCAGCTTCTCAGCGAGACCAAGGGATTCCGGATTTTTGGTCAACGGTTTTCAATTGATGGATGGATATTCGGACATTTGACTGCCGGTGAGGAACGGACACCCTCTCGCCTGCCTTCAACAGGCACCGCGCTCTTTGTGCCAACTGTGCTCGGTGACCGGACCGCACGGGATTTTATCAAGCCCTATCTGAACAATTGCGATCCTCCTTTTTCAGAAGAAGATTCCTTGAAATTCTTCGAGAAATTAAATGAAGTTGAGGGACAAGTCCGGAAGTTGAACGATTACATGTGGTTCTCTTCTCTGGGATCAGCCTGGCTGAAGGTCCTAAGTCATCTTACCTTGAGTTACGGCCGAGAGCACCCGCTCTACATGCAGAGCAAGCCCTTTGGGGTTAAACAGCTTGAGTCGTTCCTTGGTTCCTACACGGAACTCAAGCATGGGACGCTTTTGTATGCCAAACCCGACTACGCTGAAGCGGGCGGCCCCGGGGACGAAGGAACTCCTCCCCCGGTCCCGAGAGGTTTTGTGGAGCCGAACCTGCCTTTCTGGTTGGAGCTGCGGAGATTGGTGGACTATACCTGTGCGGGATTCGCGAAACACGGAATCTTTGAGTCGGAGCTGACGGAAAACGGCAGGCTTGGCCGATTCAAGAAGCAGGTGGATTTCTATGCGGACCTTGCAAGAAAAGAGTTCACCGGCGAGGAAATCACGCCCGAAGAATATGAAGGGCTTCGAACGTATACTCTTTCGTACATGGCCGAGCCCTTTGAGGAATCGGCCGTATTCGAAGAAAAGGATAAGCGCTCCGCTCTAGTCGCAGACATCCAGACAGACACAAAAACCGGGCGAGTACTTTATGAAGCCATCGCGCAGCCGTACGTAATGATCGTATTGGTGGGTAATGAGAACCATCCTCGTCTCACCGTGGGCGCGGCTTTCAATCATTACGAGTTCACCAGGCCTTCTGACGGTCGGTTGTCCGATAGTGAGTGGCAACAGACTGTCTATGACAACCCCGCTGACCTACCGCCCAAGAATTTTTGGTATAGCGGGCTTCTGAGCGTGAATCCCCATTCGCTCGCTTACGGGGGCCAGAATCAGGGATTGATGGAAGCCGTCAAGAAGAACGATTTGAAACTGGCCAAAGATCTTCTGGAAAAGGGCGCCAACGTCAACACGAGAGACAAATGGGATCATTGCACGCCACTAGTACTGGCTTCGGAAAAGGGCTATCTCGACCTTGCAAGACTGCTTCTGGAAAAAGGCGCTGATGTTGGGATGGATGCTCCCCAAGGTCAGACGGCGCTTAGCAACGCTCTCGATAACGGGCATATGGACCTTGCGGGTCTCCTACTCCGGAATGGAGCCGACATCAATACAAGGGTATTCGGTGGCGACACCCTGCTTATCTCCGCGTCTGCCGCGGGCAAGACAAAAATCGTCAAGTGGCTTCTGCAAAACGGGGCCGACCTGAGCGCAAAGGATTCCGAAGGTAAGACGGCCTCGGATCGTGCTTCCGAAAGCGGTTATATGGCAATCGTGGATTTACTCAAGACACACGGAGCGAAGAAATAGGCCGGATACGTCGGAAGCGCATTTGTACAAAGCAATTCGAGCACGGGCATTAGGGGCGTGATCTTCCATCATAGTAATTCTCTATCTCGATAGGACGAAGAAAATATGTGCCTTGCGGGAAGAAGGATATCTCCAGCAGCTTCCCTGAGACCCGCTGTCCCGGCTGGTCAAAGATGAAGTTCCCCAGAGAGAAAAACTCGCTGATTCCCGGTCGGCAGAGAAGATTGCCGCATTTGTGGCTGTGACAGCCGACTATGAGTTCAACTCCTTTGGCCTGAAGCCTGGCGCTCAGCTCTTTCTCCCGCTCGCCGGGTTGGTCGTAATATTCTCTTCCCCAATGGAGAAAAGCAAAGATCGGCTTATCGCGAGGAGCCTTGTCCAAGGCATTCAAATCCGCGTCGCGCAGAACCGCGCACTTCT
>Ga0247841_10010338_pt1 | contig 12736 bp, 10 predicted proteins | sample LaCruzMarch2015__2_FD_192410 | JGI IMG/M metagenome (GOLD analysis project Ga0247841, IMG submission 192410) | Freshwater microbial communities from meromictic Lake La Cruz, Castile-La Mancha, Spain - LaCruzMarch2015_18m | ecosystem: Environmental > Aquatic > Freshwater > Lake | place: Spain... | reverse complement strand
CTTAGCGAGGCGCTGCATAGCCGATAAGCGTCGCATAGGGGAGCATTCCCCGCGCACCGGAAGTGGGTGCGGCCTCCTGATGGTTCACGAGAAACCGGTCCAGGGTGCTCTCCAGGTCACTACGGTCCGTGTCCCAACGGCGGACCGCGGGTGAGTGCCGCGGTACCCCCCCGGCCACAGTGTCAGCGGCCGCACGCGGGGACGGCGGCTCCCGGTACCGACCGGGCACCACGAACAGGGTGAGGAAGGCGGCGGTCGCGGCCAGCGCCGCGCCGGCAAACAGCGTGCGCCACGCCCGCGCGGGCGCGGCGGCGACCGGCCGCGGCGGACCGCTCGGCACGGCGTCCGTGCGCGCCCGCACCGCGGCGGCGACGCCGCGCACCTCGCGGCTCACCTGCTCCCCGCGCAGGACCTGTCCGATCAGGTGGTAACGCTCCCAGGTCGCGCGCAACCCGGGGTCAGGCCCGAGGGCCGCGTAGAACGAGGCAATGTGGTCGCTGGTCAATTCGCCATCGATCAGGGTGGACAACCGGGTTTCTTGCGCAACATTCATGGGTTCTTGCCATCGGTTCATGCCATCGGTTCACGCCAGGACACAGGTCAGACTCGGGTTGCCGTCCCAGGGCGGCAGCCCCGGGTTGCGTTTCAGGACTCCAGGAGCGGGCGCAGTCGCTTGTCGATGGCCTCCCGGGCACGAAAGATCCGCGACCTCACGGTCCCGATCGGGCAGTCCATGGCCGCGGCGATCTCCTCGTAGCTCATGCCCTCGAGCTCGCGCAGGACGATGGCGGTGCGCAGGTCCTCAGGCAGGGCGTCGAGCGCCTGCTGAACGGTGCGCGCGATCTCATCCGTCAGCAACTGCCGCTCGGGGGTGGTGCTCTCACGCAGACGGCCACCCCCGTCCAACTGCTCGGCCGTCTGCGCGTCCACGTCGTCCGTCGGCGGCCGCCGGCCCTGGGCTACCAGATGATTCTTCACCGTGTTGACGGCGATCCGGTAGAGCCAGGTATAGAAGGCACTCTCACCGCGAAAACCCGCGAGCGCACGATAGGCCTTGATGAAGGCCTCTTGGGTCACGTCCAGGACCTCGCTCTGGTCGCGGACATAGCGGCCGATCAGGTTGGCCACCTTCTGCTGGTATTTCAGCACCAGCAGATCGAAGGCCCGCTTGTCGCCGGCCTGGGCACGCAGCACCAGGGCCTGATCGACGCCGCGCTCAGACACGGGCGCCGACCGGCACGCTGGTCTGCCCCGGGGCCAGCCCTGGCTGCGATGGCATGGACAGTTCCTCGCTGGGTAAGTTCGCTGATCCTCGCAAAATGCGGCCGCGCGCGCCCAAAAAAAGCGCGAAGCCTTGATCCAGGCCATGAAATGAGTGAGTGTAGGGAACCGTCGGACCGCCCCCGGTCCGCCCACCCATCGCCGTGCCTTCGGCCGATCCGCCAACGAGCCCTGCTATGAACGAGACCGTCCACCGTCATGATGTACTGATTCTGGGCAGCGGCGCCGCGGGCCTCAGTCTGGCCTTGCGGCTGCACCCGGACCTCTCCGTGGCCCTGGTCTCCAAACGGGCCCTGAACGAGGGCAGCACCCGCTATGCCCAGGGCGGAATCTCCGCGGTGTTCGACGCCCAGGACTCGCTCGCCTCCCACGTCGAGGATACCCTGCGGGCCGGGGCCGGCCTGTGCGACCCGCGGGTGGTGCGGCAGGTGGTGGAGCGCGGCCCCCACAACATCCGCTGGCTGCTCGACCAGGGGGTGGCCTTCACCCGCGGCGAGGAGTACAGCTCGGCCGGCGGCTATCACCTCACGCGCGAGGGCGGTCACAGCCACCGGCGCGTCGTCCATGCGGCCGACGCCACCGGCGCGGCGGTCGCCCAGACCCTGGAGTCGCGCGTGCGCGAGCGCCCCGGGGTGTGCCTCTTCGAACAGCATATCGCGGTGGACCTGATCACCTCCAGACACCTGGGCCGGGCCGACACCCAGCGTTGCGAAGGCGCCTATATCCTGGACCTCGCCACCGGCCTGGTGGAGACCTTCCTGGCCCGCTTCGTGGTGCTTGCCACCGGCGGGGCCAACAAGGTCTATCTCTATACCAGCAACCCGGACGTGTCGACCGGAGACGGCATCGCAATGGCCTGGCGGGCCGGCTGCCGGGTGGCGAACATGGAGTTCATGCAGTTCCACCCGACCTGTCTCTATCACCCGCAGGCGCGTTCCTACCTGATCTCCGAGGCCCTGCGCGGGGAAGGGGCGCAGCTGCTCCTGCCGGATGGAGAACGCTTCATGCCGCGCTTCGACGCGCGGGCGGAGTTGGCCCCGCGCGACATCGTGGCACGCGCCATCGACCACGAGATGAAGCGCCTGGGCAGTGCCTGTGTGTACCTGGACATCTCTCACCGACCGGCGGATTTCGTCATCGGCCACTTCCCGACCATCTACGCCCGCTGTCTGGAACTCGGCATCGATATCACGCGCGAGCCCATCCCGGTGGTCCCGGCCTCGCACTATACCTGTGGCGGCGTCATGGTGGATCACCAGGCGCGCACCGATCTGCCCGGGCTCTACGCCAGCGGTGAGACCGCCTACACCGGTCTGCACGGGGCCAACCGGATGGCCAGCAACTCGCTCCTGGAGTGCCTGGTCTATTCAGAGTCGGCGGCGCAGGACATCGAACACCAACTGAACAAGCGCGCCGCGCCGCCGGCGGCCCCGCCGTGGGACGAGAGCCGCGTGACCGAGCCCGACGAGGAGGTGGTCGTCACCCACAACTGGGAGGAATTGCGCCGCTTCATGTGGGACTACGTGGGGATCGTGCGCACCAACAAGCGCCTGCAGCGGGCCAAGCGGCGGGCCGACCTGCTGCGCCAGGAGGTGATCGAATACTACAGCCACTTCCGGGTCAGCAATGACCTGATCGAGTTGCGCAACCTGCTCGATGTGGCCGATCTCATCATCGCCTCGGCCTTGCGCCGCCGTGAGAGCCGGGGCCTGCATTACACCACCGACTTTCCCGACAAGGACCGCAGTCAACGCTCCCCCACCATTCTCATCCCGGACGGTTATCGTCCCCGCGGCCGCAACTGAAGCGCGGGGGCGAGGCGCACTTAGCGAACCGTTGCTGATCTCGCCTGCTCCAATTGCTCAAGAAACTCAGCGGGCAGCAGCAGTACCCAACCCCGCAACCCCGCGTCCAGGGGACCGGGGTGCCGCCGCGGCGGCTGATCCTGCCCGACCTCGACCACATAGAGTCCCGTTTCCCCGTACAGTCCCGCATGGGGGTCCTCCAGCAGCGTGGCCCCGGCCCAGCGACCCAGCCCCGCCAGCACCGCGCCGCCGCGCACGGCAAGCCCGGCACGCCGCTCGACCAGACCCAGCAGGAGCAACTGCTTGTACTCGAACGAGGCATCGACACCCGGCGGCAAGCGTTGCGCGGGGCGCTCGGGCGCAGCCCCGGTGACCCGCCGAACCATCAGATAGACATAGAGATCGTGCAGGTCCCGCCACGTATCGACCGGCACCGGACAACCCCACAGCGCCGCGTAACGCAGTTGCCGGGCGCAAAATCGGAACAGGTTGTGCAGGACCCAATCGCGCCGCCGCACCTGGCGTTCATCCTGGGCCGGGGGGCCGCGGTCGAGTTGGATGAGTGCCTGATGAAGATTCTGGAACATCAGCCGGTACAGCCGCTGTTCCAACGTCACCCCACGTGGGCAGACACCTTCGGCACCGACGTCCGGGGGCTGACCCGGCCCTGACCAGGACTTGGGCAGACCCGCGCAGGTCTTGAGCACCGGCCCTTTCAGCAGGCGCAGAATCGACAGGCGTCGGGAGGGTGACAGGGTCGCCCGGCGCAGACCCGCGAGCGCCAGGAGCAGGGCCGGGCCCGCCTGACGCACACCCGCCGCACGCAAGGAGCGGAGCCAATCGCGCACGACCGCAAAGTCCGCGTCGAAAGACGCCCAAGTGAGATTGCGCGCGGCCAGCCCCGCCGCTGGCGGGAAGTCGGCGCGCGCGGCGACGCCCAACGCGGGCAAGTACCCGATGCTGCCGTCCATAACGCGTCTGGCCTTCATTATTCTGATAGGCCAAATGCTAGCCGAAACGGGCCGACTAAACCTGCGTACTATTGAGCACTTTGGACATCCCGACCCCCAAGCGGTGGCCGCTCGACCAAAAAAACGTCATTGCGTTCGACGCCTTGAGCACCCCGCCTGGATTCAGCCGGCACCGCGGGGATGAGGCCCCGCCCGGGCGGCAGCGAGCGCGGCCAGGAACCCGGGAGGCAGGCGCAGCACCTGGGCGCGGTTGACCGGCCCCAAGGCCCCCGGGACCAGGCGCGCCGGTGCATCACTTGAGGCCTCCACGAGGTAGGTACCCAGCACTCCGGAGTAGCCTGCCGGATCATGGAGTTCAGCGGCCTGCACCCAGGTTGCAAAGGGCCCTGCCGCGCTCGGGACGAGTAAGGCGTGAGCGCCCTGTTCGGCACAGAGGCCGACCATGAGGAGGCGCTTGTACATGGTCTGCGGATCCTCGGCGGCGGCTGCGCGCGGCGAGCCGACCGGGCCCCGACTCACCGCGTCGTGCGCCTCGCCGCGACCCCCATCGATCCGATTGGTAGAGTAAGAAAACAGATCGTGAAGTTCCTGCCAGGTGTGCCGGGGCCAGGTCTGACCCCTGCGGGCACCCAGCTCGATCTGGCGACCCAGGCAGACATACATCTCCCCGACCACCCAGGCCCGCCCCTGATCGTGCTCCACGTCAATGCCCCCGCCGCCGCGATCCAGGTCGTGCAGGGCCCGTTTGAGGTTCTCGAAGGTGAGAGCCCACAGGCGCTGCACGAGCGGCAGGGGTGCTGCGGCCTGACCCCCTGCACCCCGGCGCGCCACCGCTGGCGTCGGCAGATCATCGGCAATGTCACGGATCATGATCACCAAGGCACGCATAATCTCGACCCGACGCGGCCCGCCCAGCGGGACCCGCGCCAGCCGCTCCAGCTTGAGTATCAGCGCGACCAGGATCGGACAATACCCCTGGGTGCAGAGCCGCTCCAGCCAAGCCTCGAAGGCCGGGGAGGCGAACTCGCGGGACCACCGCTCGCCGGCGGCGGCCGGATGGCGACGGTTGGCGTTCAATTGTCGGCGCCTGCCGCCGGCCCCGGCGGCGCCGGGGACGCCACCCCGAAAAAGGCGCGCACCTGTTCGCGCTCGCGGGTGCGCGCCATCGGCGGCAGACTGGCCAGGAAGGTATGTCCATAGGAGCGCCGCAGCAGCCGGGGATCGCAGACCACCAGGACCCCACGGTCGCTGCCCCCCCGGATCAGGCGGCCCGCCCCCTGCTTGAGGGCAATCACCGCCTGCGGCAACTGAAATTCAGCAAAGGGGTTGCCGCCCCGGCGCCGCAACGCCTCGATCCGTGCTGCCAGGACCGGATCGCCCGGCGAGGCGAAGGGCAGGCGGTCGATGACGACACACGACAGGGCCTCACCGGGGACGTCCACCCCTTCCCAAAAGCTGGCGGTGCCGAGCAGGACCGCATTGCCCAAGTCACGGAACCGGCGCAGGAGTTCGCCCCGCGGGGCGCTGCCCTGCACCAGGATCGGGAAGGGGATACGCCCCGCCAAGCCGTCCGCCACCTCGCGCAGCGCCCGATGACTGGTGAAGAGCAGGAAGGCGCGCCCCTGACTGTAACCGACCAGTTCGCACGCCAAGTCGAGCACCGCGGCGTTGTAGCCTGGGTCGGCAGGCTCCGGCAACCCCCGCGGCACGAACCAGAGGGCCTGGCGGGCATAGTCGAAGGGGCTGTCCCAGCGGGCGGTCGTCGCACCCTCGATACCGAGTTGAGCGGCAAAGTGCGTGAAGCTGTCGCCGACCGCGAGCGTCGCCGAGGTGAACACCCAGGCGGAACGCTGCCGGTCGAACTGTTGGCGAAAGACCGCGGCCACCTCCAGCGGCGTCTGATGCAGACGCAGGCCGCGACCCTGGACCTCGAACCAGCGGACCTGATCCGCGGCGACGGGTGCGGTGAGCAACGCCATCCGTGCTGCCAGTTCGTGGGCACGGCCCAGGCAGGCATCCAGGCCCTTGCCCCGCCCCTGAAGGGCCTGGAGACCCTGGGCCAGGGACTGCAGCCGCCGCACGAGCGCGTCCAGGGCCCGCACCGGCTCCGGGTCGCAGATCAGGTCGTGCCAGGGGCCCCGGCGGTCGCCCTCACCCAGGCACAGCCGTAGATCCTGCGCGGCGCGCCGCAGACCCGCGGCACGCTCGGGCAATTCGGGTGCGTCGCCGGCCTCACGGCGATACTCAAGCTCCGTGTCCCGCGCCAAATCGAGCACTTGACGAGCGCTGACCAGCACGCCGAAAAAGCCGGCGGCGACCTCCGGGAGTTGGTGCGCCTCGTCCAGGATGAAGCAGTCCGCGCCCGGCAGGATCTCGCCGAACCCTTCGTCTTTGAGCGCGAGATCGGCGCAGAACAGGTGGTGATTCACCACTACCAGGTCCGCCGCCTGGGCCTCCCGACGCGCCGCGGCCAGGTGGCAGTCCTGCCACTGCCCACAGGTCTGGCCCAGGCAGTTGTCACTGGTCGAGGTCACCGCGGGCCACACCGCGGCATCCTCAGGCAGCGCCAGTTCCGCGACATCCCCGCCCCTGGTGGTCTTGGACCAGTCCTGGACCTGACGCAACTGGGCACGCAGTTGCGGATCATGGCGGGCGGGGTCCTCCAGCGCCAGGGCAAGCCGATGGCGACAGAGATAGTTTGCACGCCCCTTGAGCAGCGCCGCGCGCACCGGGACCCCCAGCGCGTCGCGCACCTGCGGCAGATCCCGGTGAAAGAGCTGATCCTGGAGGTTGCGCGTCCCGGTCGAGATCAGCACCTTGCGTCCGGACAAGATGGCCGGGACCAGGTAGGCAAAGGTCTTGCCGGTACCGGTTCCGGCCTCGCAGATCAAGGTTTCACGCGACTCGATCGCCCGCGCGATGGCCTGCGCCATGGCCTGCTGGGAGGCGCGGTGACTGAAGCCTGGGAGTCGCTGCGCCAGCAACCCCGCGGAACCGAAGACGTGGGCCAGGGTGGTCACTTGGGTCTGAAGCTGAGCCCGCGCAGTGCAACGGCGCCGGCTCAGTCGCCCCCGGCCCGTTGCTCCGCCTCACCGGCACCGACGGCGTCGCCGGTGCGCCGTTTCGCCTCGGCGATGATGCGCCAGTTGTCCCTCTTGACCGTGGCCTGCCCGCCGGCATAGTCGTTCGAACGGGCCGCGAGTTGGCCCGCCTGGGCGGACAGCCCCTGCTCCATCCGCACCCGCGCCAGCCGATTCCACAGATAGGCCGCGCGCGGCGCGATCCGTAAGGACCGCTCCAGGGTCGCCGCGGCACCGGCGTAGTCACCGCTCGAGCGCTGCTGCTCGGCCTGCCGCGCCAAACTGTCGGCGGCCGGCGCCAGACCGGTGACCGGCTCGGCGGGCGCGGCGGGTGCCCGCGCGACCGGCGGCGCCTCCGCGACCCGGGTCGCCGGTTTGACCGGTGCCGGCGCCGGGGCCGGGCTCACGGGTGGCCGGGCCGCCGACGGGGGGGCGGCGGTCACCGGCCGCGGCGCCCGGGGCGGTGCGGCGGCAACCGCGACGGCCGGCTTTGGCGGTGCGGCCGGGACTGGCCGCGGGAGCGGTGCGGCCTTGGGCGGCGCGGCCTGCACCGCGGGGACCGCAACCTTTGGCGGCGCGGCTGCGGCAACCTGCTTCAGCGCGGGCACCGCGGTGGGCGACTTGGGGGCGGCGACGGGTACCGACTTGGCGGTCGCTGGCGCGCCCGTCGGCGGCTTCACTGCCGGTTGGGTCGGCACCTGGACCTTGACGACGGGAGCGGCGGCGGCCGGCCGCGCGGCCTGGGCGACGGCCGGTGCCGGGACCGGTGCCGCCGACACCTGAGGTGCGGGCGCGCTGGCCTCTGCCGACGGCGGTTCCGGCTCCGGCTCAGACCCCGGCTCGCGGTAGGCATAGACCGCAGTCGCCTTCTTCTTGGGGGCCGCGGGCTTCGGCGGGGCCTTGGTCACCGCGGCGACCACCACGGGCGCCGCGGGGGCGACCTCGGCCGGCGCTGGCGAGTCCATCCGGGGTGAGAGGGTTACCACCGGCGCCGGCGGTCCTTCGCGCGGGCCCATCGCGCAGGCAGCCAATCCGCAGACCGGGAGACAGATGCAGACGAGGATTCGAGGGGCGTTGAACATCGGCTACGAATTGCTCAAGAAGAGATTTTCGGTCGGCGGCTGCGGCTTCGGCTGCGGCTGCGGCTTGGGCTTGGGAGCGGATGGCGGCGCGGGGACCGGCGCGGGTCGGGCCGCCACGGGCGCTTGCGGCGTCGCATCGGCACGGCCTTTGGGCGCATCCGAGCCTTTGGCCGCGGATCGGGTGTCCGCCTTGTCCGCACACCCGCCGCCCGCCGGCCCACTACCCACGATATAGGGTATGCCGGATTGGCCGCAGGAACCCGACAGCACGACGCCCTCCGGAGGCGACTGCGTGAGCGGCTCGTTCGGGATCGCCAGCATGAACTCGGCCCAAACGCGTAGCGCCCCGGTACCGCCGGCGAAACCCGTGGGCTTGTAGTCATCTCGCCCCATCCACACGACGGCGACCTTATCGCCGCTGAAACCGGCAAACCAACTGTCGCGCCCGTCGTCGGTCGTACCGGTCTTGCCGGCCATGGTCAGGCCTTTGGGCAGGCGATTGCCGAGCCACTTGGCGGTTCCCTGGCGGACCACCTGCTGCATCGCCCACCCGGTCAGATAGGCCGCGCGCGGGTCCACCACCGCCTCCACCGCCAGGGGATAGCGGTTGAGCGGGCGACCGTTCACGTCCATCACCTCGCGGATCGCGCGCAGGGGGGCGCGGTAGCCGCCGGCCCCGATCGTCTGGTAGATCTGGGCCACCTCCAGGGGCGACAGGGAGACGGACCCCAACATCATGGCCGGTACCGCGACGATACGCCGCTGCGCACCCAGGCGATAGAGTGTTTCGGCTACCTCTTTGACCCCGATACTCATCCCCAGATTGACGGTCGCCAAATTCCAGGAATGCGCAAGGGCCTGATACAGCGGCACGGGGCCGTGGACCGAGTGATCATAGTTCTGTGGCGACCAAAGGTCCCCGCCGATCCGCAAACTGTAAGGCGCATCCGGGATGTTGGTCGTCAGCGTGTAGCGCTTGGGATTGGACAGGGCCGCCAGATAGACCGCCGGCTTCACCAGGGAGCCGATCGAGCGTACGGTGTCCAGGGCGCGATTGAACCCGGCGTAGCCCGCCTGGCGCCCGCCCGCCAGGGCCAGCACCTCACCGTTGGTGACCGAGGTGACGACCGCCGCGGTCTCCAGGGTGCCGACGCGCATCCCGTGTGACTTCTCCAATTCGCGCAGTCGTTTCGGCAGCGCGGCCTCCACCGCAGACTGAATCAGCGGATCGAGCGTGGTGAAGACGCGCAGGCCCTCGGAGCGCAGGTCCTCGTCGTGATAGTCACGTTGCAGTTGGCGGCGCACCAGTTGGATATAGTCGGGGTACTCGCCGGTTGGCCGCCCGCCCCCGTCGCGCAGCGCGAGCGGCGCGGACTTGGCCAGGTCACCGTCAGCGGCGCCGATGACCCCATCGCGCACCATGACGTCGATCACCAGGTTGCGCCGCTTGAGCGCCGCCTCCGGAAAGCGCCGGGGGTCCAGGCTGGAGGGGGCCTGCACCAGACCGACCAGCAGCGCGGCCTCCGCAATACCCAACTCGTCGAGGTCGCGGTTGAAGAAGAAGCTGCTCGCAAGTCCGAATCCGTGGATGCCGCGGCTACCGTCCTGGCCCAAGTAGATCTCGTTGGCGTAGGCCTCCAGGATGTCGTCCTTGTTGTAGCGCCACTCCAGCAACAGGGCCATATAGGCCTCGTTGAGCTTGCGCGCCATCGTGCGATCGGCAGTCAGATAGAAGTTCTTGACCAGTTGCTGGGTCAGGGTACTGGCGCCCTCGACGACCCCACCGGCGCGCAGGTTGTGATAGCCGGCACGGATGATGCCCCGCGGATCAATCCCGGCGTGGCTGAAGAAGCTCCGATCCTCCACTGCCAGCAGGGTTCTTACCAGCAGGTCCGGCAGGTCCTTGCGCTTCACCAACACCCGGTCCTCGTTGTGGGTCGGGTAAATGCTCGCGATCAGAGCAGCCTCGAGTCGCACCAAGGCAGGCGCGGAACCGTCGCCCCCATCACGCAGGGCCGCCACTTTGCCGTCCTTCAGGTCCAGTTCCAGCAGGCGCCCCGGCTCCTCGCCGTCCCAAAAACGAAAACTACGGGTGTGCACCACAAAGCGCCCCCCGTCCCGGCTGTAGGTCCCGTCGGCCGCCGGGTCGGTCACCTGCCGATAATTCAGCCGCGCGAGCTCGGCGTCCAGTTGCTCGGGTGTCAAGGGCCGATCGACGTAGATCTCCAGCGGACGCGCGAACACCCGGGCCGGCAAGGCCCAGCGTTTGCCCTCGAATTTCGCGCGCACCACCCGGTCGAGATGGACACCGTAGAGGGCCCCCGCCAGGCCGACAGCGACGCCGACCAGCACGGCCCAACGCAGCAGAAATCCGCTGATGCGACGACGCGGACGCGGGGGCGGATGGCGCCCGGAATGATCGCAGGAGTAAGTATTGGGCATCGTTACGGATAGGTTCCAGTCCGATCACGGAACAGGCGCCGCGCGGGCCGCGTAGCGGTCAGGACAGGATTCCCCGGCGGGGCGCCACGGGTCGACGCGGTTCCTGAGAGGTTCATGTGCTTATAGTCCCATTTGCAGTAGACGGTTACAAGCGCCGGCCACTGCGCGGGGCCGCGCCTCGTCAGGACTTGACGCCCACCCCGCGCCGCAGCAACTCCAGGGCGAACAGGGCGAAGAACAGGATGAACGCAAGGATAATCCCAAAAGCCACTCCGAGGGGGATGTCACTGACCCCATGCAGACCGTAGCGGAAACCATTGACCATATACAGGACCGGATTCGCCAAGGACAGACCCTGCCAGAACTGCGGCAGCAGGTCGATCGAGTAGAAGACACCGCCCAGGTAGGTCAGGGGCGTCAGAACGAAGGTGGGGATGATCGAGATATCATCGAAGCTGTTGGCGAAAACCGCATTGATGAAACCGCCCAGGGCGAACAGGACCGCGGTCATGAGCAACACCAGGGCGGTAATGGCCGGACTGTAGACCCGAACCTCCGTAAACAGCGTAGCCACTAACATCACCGCCGCCCCCACGGTGAGACCGCGCACCACGCCACCGGCTACGTACCCGGCCAGGATCACCCAGTTCGGTGCCGGCGAGACCAGGAGTTCCTCCACGTAGCGGGAGAACTTGCTACTGTAAAAGGAGGACACGACATTGGAATAGGAATTGGTGATCACGGCCATCAACACCAGCCCCGGAACGATGAAATCGAGGTATGCCAAGCCGTCCATGGGACCGATCCGGCCGCCGATGAGTTGACCGAAGATCACAAAATAGAGGGTCGTGGTGATCACCGAGGGCAAGACCGTCTGCACCCAGATCCGCGTAAAGCGCAGAACCTCCTTGGAGACGATGGTCTCAAAGGTCACCCAATAGCGCCGCCAGGCCCGCGCATCCCGCCTCACGGCAGTAACCCCCGGTCCGTCCGCGCGCGGCCCACCATATCCAGAAACAGCCGCTCCAGGCGGTTTTGCTTGTTGCGCAGGCTGATGACCTCAATACCGTTGCGCGACAGCGCATCGAACAGACCATTGATGGTGTGTTCGCGGTCCATCTCCACCTCCAGGGTGCAGTCATCCACATGGTTGAGCACGAACCCACCCAATTGCGGCAATTCCGCCACCCGCCCCTTCAGGTTGAGCACAAAGGTCTCGGTGCGCAAGCGCGCGAGCAGGGCCGCGATGGTGGAGCGTTCAGTGATTTCGCCGTGGTTGATGATGGCAATCGTGCGGCACAGGCTCTCTGCCTCTTCCAGGTAATGGGTGGTGAGAATGATAGTCGTACCTTGGGCGTTCAAGTCCTTCAGGAAGGCCCACATGGAGCGGCGGATCTCGATATCGACCCCGGCGGTCGGCTCGTCCAGGATCAGCAGGCGCGGCTCGTGAACGAGGGCGCGGGCGATCATCAGCCGCCGCTTCATGCCGCCCGAGAGTCGGCGCATCTCGGTGTCGCGGCGATCCCAGAGGTCCAGTTGCCGCAGGTAACGCTCGGCCCGCGCCCGCGCCTCGTGCCGCGGGATCCCGTAATAGCCGGCCTGATTCACGACCACCTCGACCGCCGGCAGGAACAGATTGAAATTGAACTCCTGGGGAACCAGCCCGATGCAGGCCTTCACGCCTTCCGGGTCGCGGTCCAGGTCGTGATCGAAAACCCGCACCGTACCGGTCGTCTTGTTCACCAGGGAGGCAATGATGCCGATCAAGGTCGACTTGCCCGCGCCGTTGGGACCCAAGAGGGCGAAAAAATCGCCCTCCGCAACCGTCAAGTCAACCCCCTTCAGGGCCTGTAGCCCGCCCTTATAGGTCTTGACGAGATGAGCGACGTCGAGGGCTGAGGTCATGAGGAGGATATCGGATCGGCAAGAGAAACAAGGGCATAAGTAACAAAAGAAAACCCCCGGGCCGTGAGGCGCGGGGGTTGTCAGGAAAAGGCCCTAGCGGTGACCTACTTTCGCATGGGGAGACCCCACACTATCATCGGCGATACACCGTTTCACTTCTGAGTTCGGGA
>Ga0247841_10010337_pt1 | contig 12737 bp, 9 predicted proteins | sample LaCruzMarch2015__2_FD_192410 | JGI IMG/M metagenome (GOLD analysis project Ga0247841, IMG submission 192410) | Freshwater microbial communities from meromictic Lake La Cruz, Castile-La Mancha, Spain - LaCruzMarch2015_18m | ecosystem: Environmental > Aquatic > Freshwater > Lake | place: Spain... | reverse complement strand
TCGTCCAGGCAGAAGCTTTCCAGAAGGAAGGTCACGCCCCACATCCTCAGGCACAGCCATGTGGTTAATGCGCTGATGGCGGGCGTGCCGGTGCCCATGATTCAGAAGCAGGTAGGGCACAAGAGACTGTCCACGACGGAGATCTACGCCACAGTGGCGCCGGCGCTGGTGAAGGAGGCGTATGATCTGCATGGATTCGGGTCGGTGAGGAGCAATTTCTCGCGCTGGTAGAGATAGTTGCTGGCAATACGAAATCAATTAACAATAGCGATCTTTAATCAGGCCTATAGGGAATGGGGATTCCGCACTTATCGAGATTATGTAGATTGGTCAAGTAATGCTATTGGAAGGATTTATGCATAAGACCTTATTTAAAAGAAGGAAGTTATATATACTTCTCCAAGAGATATTGATTAGTGGTATAATTACGATGAGGTGAATATGTAATGAAAGAAGATTTAATATATAACTATCTTCTTATTGAATCATTACATAAAAGAAATAAAGATTTGCTAGATTTATTATCTCCAATTCTTTTATTATATATGGGAAAAACACGTTTAAATCTAGATATTACTTCTATTCAAACCGGATTGATAAAAACATTCAATTTGGTGGTACCACAAAGTATTATCAAAACTATGATGGAAAGGGTCGAAAATGAAGGATTTGTTGAATCAAAAGCAATTATATATAGAGCGTGTGATTCAGCATTGGCAAAGGATATATCTAAATCAACAATTATTCATCGATTTGGTCCAGACATCATTTCAGCGGTTATAGAGGGACAAACATCAAAGGATATCGAAGATATTAGGAATTTGCTAAGAGAGAAAAATGGTATAGATATCGAATTTCTTGAGCTTAAATTAGCTCTAGATTATTTAGAAAAAAATGGATATTTTGAAAGCTTAGGGAAAAAATACAAATTGACTACTAGTGGTAATAATTATTATTCACAAATAATTGAATATGCTACAGATGCTAGATCTAAAATCGATGCTCTAATCAATGATATTAGCTCTTACTTAAATTCAGAGCTCGATAGTGATCTTGGAAAAGAGGATGTAAAAAATTTGCTGATATCTTTCATCCATAGGAATATTGAGCCGTTAGCAAAATTTCTGAAATCTGAGACTCTTGAGGATATTTCGATTTCAAATACCAATTATCATAAAGATAGATATATATACGAATGGATTGCTTGTCGGGCTCAAAAAAATGGCAGATATTTTTTTGATATTATGAAAGATTTATTATTAGGTTCGATAATAACTGTATTCTATAATTCTGATGCCTTTGATCAAGGTGAATATAAAGATATAGATATATATATTGATACCAATATTTTGATATATATCTTAGGTTATAGTTTTCATGAATTTACGTTTCCAATCAAAGAATTGTACAAATTAATAGTCGAACAAGGATTTAAATTAAAAATATTTGATTTTACCTTAGATGAAGCATTGAGAGTATTAAATAGTTGTATTAAGAACTATAGGAATATTTACATTACCCATTTTAGGATAAATTCTATATGTTCTTTTTTTAGAAGTAAGGATATAAGTGAATCAGGAATTAAATTGATTATAAATCACCTTCACGAAGAAGTCAAAAGTTATGGAATTTCAGTTGAAAATACAAATATTTCTCTAGAACGGTTTGAATGCAATCCCTCAATCAAAGAAGATATAGGGAGATATAAGCTCGACCAGCCTAGAAAATCCCAAATCCATGATATTGCATGTATTGATATGATTCAGAAAATCCGTGGAAAAAAGATTTATAAATTTGAGGACTGCAAAGCGTTATTCTTAACAGCTGACCAAAAACTATTCGAATATAATTTTAAAAACATGGGACATGAAGAAAATCAAACTATCCCTGAAGTTTTCGTTGACAGGCTCTTAATAGATCTTTTATTTATAAAGACACCATCAATCAATATCTCTTTGGAGTCATTGATCGCGGTTTGTTCTAGAGATGTTTTTATAAATAAAACATTATGGTACGATCTGAATGAAAAACTTGAACGGTTAAAAGAGACGGATAAAATAAATTACGATGACATTAATCGCCTAATTTTTTCTGACGTATTATTGAGTCTTTTTGAAGATAAACGATTTGAGAAGGAATTAGATCAATTAATATCAGAGGGCATATCAGATATTTATATAAATTCTATAAAATTTTTTAAATCAGCTGGTTTTAAAGTACAATCAACTGAACAGGCAGGCTCATTTAAATGTATTCCAAATACAAATAGATGGGAAAGCATAATCGGTGTTAATAGACCAATTTATACATATTGTCTTTTTGGAAAGGTATTAGATCGAGAAGAAGTGCTGAGGATATCTAAAGCGGCGGAAGACGCTGTTGATTCTAAAATGCTCTTTATAATTATCGATCGAGCTCCTTCTGATAGCGGTTGGATCGAAATCAGCGCTTTTCGTTCTGATGGCGTGCAAATCATTCCAATAGATGATACCATTATCCAGCGTGGACAAGAAGAACAAAAAGAACAATTTGAACTTGAAACACATTTATCGCGCTTCTTAGGACATAGACTCAATTTATATAATGTACGAGATCCTGTATCAGACAGGCTAAATTTCTTCGGCAGGGAGGCATCCGCAAATGACCTTCTTAGGTCTCTCGCAGAATCGCAGCAAATAGTACTTATAGGTTTAAGAAAAATGGGAAAGAGTTCCCTTCTGCAATATTTGCGTGAAAAAGCAGAATTTCCCGTTGCTTATGTGGATTTGCAGACTAGTTGCGAATTAGCTAATCTTTTTGCCCGTATTTTAAAATCGTGGCAGCTCGCTATACGTTTTAAACGAACTAAATTGGAGTGGAAACCACCAATTATATATTCAGATCCAGCTACGGAATTTGCTATTGCGACACGCGACTTAATGTCACAACTAGAGGCTAACGGATATTCTCCTCAGCTTGGACTATGCATAGATGAGTTTGAATTGATTGCCCCAAAATTGCAGGCCAACTCTGATCAATACGATACAGACTCACTCTCCAAATATTTAAGCTTCTCACGAACTTTGCGTGGTGTGGTCCAGGAGACAAAATCCTTAGCGATAATTATGGTAGGCACTGATCCACGAGTTATTCGGACCAATCGTTTAGGCATAGAGCAAAATCCCTTTTACCAATTCTTTAGAGAAGAATATCTTGGCCCAATTAATCGAGAAGATTGTATCCAGATGATCCGAAATATCGGATGCCAGATGGATATTAACTATGGAATGGGAGCAGTAGAATTTATTGCAGATATAACAGGAAGACACCCGTTTATTGCACGCCAACTCTGTAGCGAATTGGTTGATGATTTTAGACAAAATGCCATCGATAATAATGAAATTTCCCTTGATAACGCAAAATATATTTCACAGCGCTTCATACGTGATCCAACTACAGCATGCTTATTAAACGAATACGGCTTATGGGGCGAGGTAACTGACTCAGATCTATGGCGTAAACAACAAGCTTTTGAGAATAGAGCTATCCTAATCTCACTTGCTATTAACGAGTATCAATCCGAGGCATTTATAGTCTCAAATAGTTCTAATCGAAATGAGTGCGAAAAATCAGTCTTTGAATTAAAAAAGCGAACTGTATTGGATATGGATAGATTAGATGGGATGTTATATATCCAAATGAAATTATTTAGGAATTGGATTAAGCATTATCAGTTGCATGGGGATTATACAAATGGATAGTAATCCTTTTCGATATTTGCTTCCGGTCAGCCCTGAGAATTTTGTGGGGCGATGGGCTTTAGTCAAACATATAGCATCTGATATGAAATTAATTGATGGTGATTCCCATGCAATTATTGCCGGACGCCGTTGCGGTAAGAGCAGTCTTTTAAGGGCTATAGCCTTTCGGTTATGCCAACAAGAATCTAGGAATGAAAACTATTTGATCGCTATGCCAATATTGTTTGATTTTAAGAGCGAATCTGATACATTTAAATCCGTCGGGGAGGTTTTTGCTTCCATTTTTCGGGAAATTTATCGGTGTGTTAATGATGAAGTATTTCATAGTAGATCTAATAATTCAAATTATAGATCTATAGGTACCAAAGCAAAATGGCTTTCAGCGTTAGCCACTAAACCAGAGATGAAGTTCACTGATTTTGAAGAAGGTATAGAATATATCGTAGACCAAATTACTGCTAACAATCAACGCATGCTCTTGATTCTATTGCTTGATGAAATTGATGAAGCACTTGAGCATATTTGGACTCAGGCATTATTTAGCCAGCTCCGGTCTATTATCTATAGCAGTAATATTAGGTCCAGCATTAGACTAGTAGTTACGGGATCACAACACTTTTTAGATCAGGTTAATACACGCGGTTCACCCTTATGGAATACGCTCAAGCTACATTATCTTGAGCCTTTTGATGAAATAGGTTTAAAAGAATTAACTACTCGATCAAAGGATTTACCAAAAGAAGCCGAAACTGCAATATGGAAACAGAGTGGTGGGCATCCTTTTCTAGCGCAATACTTGTTACATCACTTATGGGACCAGGGAATCTCACTAGCAACTAGTAATAGTGTTAATGAATTAGCCGCCAAATTCTCGGCCGAACAAATTGCAGATATCGAAGGTTGGGCTAGAGCAATTGGTGCTGAGGGTTTAGAAGCATTTCGTATTTTAGCTGCAGTCAATAATTGGGTTGGAGAACACGAAATTATACGGGCTATCAATAATCCATCATTAAATGTTAAGCGTGGATTAATCGCATTATGCTATCATGGTCTTGCCGTGCATGATCATGGCTGGGCGAATTACAGGCGTTGTGGCGATATATTCAAGAACTGGCATGATTCCTATGTTTCTGCATTTATGGCTTCCCTAAATGCTCAGAAGACCGTAAAAACCCAGATGACATTCGAATCCAGAAAAAGAAACAAAAAGGGATTAACGTGGCTTCATCTTTCAGATTGGCACCAAGAAAGCAGAGACGTTGATTGGCACCAAAAAAGCAGAGATTTCGATCGTAAAGTTGTTTGTGATAAACTACTTGAAGACATCGAAAAACGAGAAGCAATTGATCCAGATTTGTCTGATATCGAATTCATAGTTTTCAGTGGTGATATAGCATCTAATGGGTTATCTAACGAGTATGAAGCCGCTATTGAGCGATTTCTTAACCCCCTATTAGAAATAAGTGGAGTAAGTTATGATAAAGTTTTTATCGTCCCCGGCAATCACGACCTAGATAGGAGCATGCTTGATTTACTTCCTGTAGCCCTATTAACGACATTAGAATCCAATAAAGAGGTACATAACTGGTTAGCTGATTTACGAAGAAGAGAGCGCGCGCTAGATCCATTTAGTGCTTTCGCTAGCTTTGTAACCGCTTTCACAGGCCAAGAACAGCCTGATTTCGCCAATATTCGGAAGTGGAGGATTAACGATAGTACAATTGGCCTCTTGGGTCTTAACTCCTGTTGGATGAGTGGACGTAATAAAGATGCGTCAGGTAGTATTAAAGATAAAAATTTATTAATTGTAGGTGAAGTGCAAATCCATGATCCTCTAAAAGCAATCTCCGATGATGAAATAAAAATCGCGGTCCTCCATCATCCATTTGATTGGCTGGCGGAATTTGACCGCAATCGGATCGAAGGACGCCTGATTCAAGAATGTGATTTTATCCTATGTGGTCACCAACATAAGCCTAATGTAAATATAATTAGCGGCAATTTAGGTGATTGTATCATTATTCCAGCTGGAGCATGCTATAATCGACGCACAGCTGAGGATCCATTTTATACCAATTCATATAATTTCGTCCACTTGGATTATCGTGCAGGAAAAGGAAATGTTTTCCTGCGCAGGTGGAGCGATATATCAGCCAAATGGGTAGAAGATATTGAATCATATAAGGGCGGCAAATATGAGTTTAACATACCCCATAAGATCTATCCATAACTATAATCAAGTCCCAGGCAGGCCAGCGCCGATTCACAGCGCCCTTTTAGAAGGAGCCAATCACCGCGAAGTGATGGCCTGACCCTGCCCGAAGCTCGACTTTAATAAGCCGGGCTCGAAGGCAGCATAAGCGCTGGAATTTCACACAGCGTCCGTTTTACGGGAACCCTTTTCATGGGGCCTCTTGCCCGCCCTCTCGCCTTTGGCTTGACTTATGCCGCCATCATGCCCCGACCGTGTATTAGCGTGAGATCCGGCGGATTACTGCGCCTGTTACAGCGCGCAACTTTTTCCGCCCGCCGAAATATCAGCCTCACAGGCCCGTAGCCAAATGCAGTGCCACGACGGCATGCATCTCCTGTACCAAGGGATCAATACCCGTCAGCCTTTTAGGAGCTGGCGGCATGTTGCTCCATGGTGAAGCAAAGGCCCTTGTCATCAGAGCATCATCAGATACGTTAAGCCCACGGCACTCCCGCCACCCTATCCAATGGCATGAAGCGGCAAACTATGTATATAATCATTATAGATATTTGTAGTTGGCGGTCGAGAGCCGCAGGACTGGAAAATAGATAGATAATTGAGCCGGACTGGCGTCCGTGCTCAAGCGGTGATCTTGGTCTTGGCGATGTACTTGATCAGCTCTGAGCCGATCCTGGCCTTCTTATGAATCTGATCGGCCACATCGTCAGCGGATGCGCCGCTGGCGGCCAGGGCGCGAATCTCCTCGAGCGTGCTGTCTTCCACGGTGAAGTACTCATCCAGGTCTTTTCTGTGGCCCCACACGTCGCCTTCCAGCATCTCAACGCCCTGCATGTCCAGGAATACCTGGATGGCATTGGACATTGTCTTGCGGTAGGATGGTGGGACCTGAATCATTCTCAGCCTGGGACATCTTTGCATCAGGTTAAGGAAATCTACATTACTGGCCCGGAATGCCAGGTGAACAGTCTTCTCATTTGGATTCAAATTAGGGATTTCATTTCTGGCGCTGATTACTCTAAGTCTCATTTTTGCACTCCAGACCCTAAGATGCATTCACTAATATTAATAGACACTTCCGTGTAATATCATCATTAAAATTCTAGATTTAGCACCGCGCTGGAGCGAGGAGGTTAATACCCTATTCAACAATCTGAGATGGGAGAATGGGAAAAATTGGCTAAGAAAGCGAAGCATAGCGATGCCGTCATGACTGGCATCCTGGTTACCAAGTTCAAGATGGGCCAGATCAACGTAAAGGACCTGGAGCAGATGGCGGCAGATATCTCCAGGGCGGAGAGGTGCTCTGCGGCGAAAAAGGTGCTGGAGGCGGTGAGGGATGCTGTGGCGCCAGCACTTGCAAAGGAGCATGCAAATTTAGCCTCCACCAAATGGGAAAACTAAAATAGATACTAAAATATGGTAACCTATGTCAGACAAACTCGATTATTATCAGATACTTGGTATTGAACGAAATGCGACAGAGCAGGAAATTAAAGAAGCTTATCGCTTTAAGTCTGTTACGCAACACCCAGACCATGTAAATGAAACTTTTAAGAATCGTGCAAATGAGGAAATGAAGAAAATAAATATCGCTTATGGAGTCTTAGGAGAACCACAAAAAAAGAAAATATATGATTTAGAATTGGATCAAGGAAAAGAGACGAATCAAAATGTACATTCCATTGGTAAACGAATCTTCAAGTTACTTTCATTTAATCGTAGAAAAGAATTATTAGATACACTTAGATCCACCATAAATCATGATTATTTTAATGATCCATTTTTAATTGAATATACATCTAACGGATTTATTGCTAAATACCCGAAGTCCGAGAAGCATTATCAAATCTGTCTTGCAGATAACGCTTCTCCTGGTGAATTATACACACCAGGTCAAATTGCAATAAGTTTAAAAATGTCACAATTAGACGTTCAGGCTGCATTAGATCGGCTATTGAATACCGCGTACATATACATGGCTTACGGGAAATATGGTGTTACCCCTAAATATTTTGCGGATCATCCTGAGATTTACTATGTTAAAGATTATGGTGTGGAGTTGCAGAGGGATAAAGATAAAGCGAACCAATTGAAACGGCAAAGAGAGCAATCAGAGAAAGACGCAAGGCAAGCAAAGCAAGTTGCTGAAGAAAGGCGACATAGAAACAAAGTACGCAAGGAATATTTAGCACTTATCATCTTATGTTTATTATCTATGTTATTTTTTATATTTGTCGGAACATTTTCTAAAGATCCTTTAAGTGGCATGTACGCATTTATCATGATGTTATTATCATTAATATCTCTCTTGATCCTAATCGTTAAGGCATTAATAAATAAAATTTATAAATAAATATCCATGCTTCAAAGCACTTCTCTGTGCCCACCTTCTTGTCCTTGGGCTTGTCCACCTGAACCCTCTCGCCCAGCGTGTTACTCAAATTGTCATTATGACTGCTGAAATCCTCCCACGTCAAAGCTTATTTCGCTCTTCGTTAATCCAACCCTCAAGACGATCGATATGTTCCTTAATGCTCGCAATTCTGTTCTCACATTCGTCAATCCATTCGGAGCATCGTTCTTTGTAGCTATCGTTCCAGGCGGTATCATATTTTTCTCTCAAGTCTTCGAGGTGTGCCTCTTGATTCTGGAGAGCCGACTCAGCTTTTGCTAGCTTATCTTCGAGCTTTGATATGTTGGCTTTTACTCTCTCTACAAACGAATGGTGATTTTCTTCCCACTCACGTTGTCTTTGTTCTCGGAGTGATGCATTCTTGTCTTTCAATCGTCTCCATGCTTCATCTAGCTGCTTGCGAGCTTCTTGCAGGCTCTCATATGCCTGATTCCTGTCGCCGGGAAGCATCTCTTTTTTATTGTCATTGAAGGCTTTCCATGCGTCTTGGAGTGCTTCGTTACATGCAAGGAGTTCCTGACGTGTCTCGTCAAGGGCTGACAAAGAGTTTATGCCAACGAGATTCGAAAGCGCGTCTGCGATTAACTTCGCAGGAAAGAGAATAATGTCGCCTATGCTTCGTTCAAACTCGGACAGAGGCGTTGCGCGTTCGGCGCGAGAGACAACATTCTCTCTTGCAGATCTGCTTCTTTCTTGCTTCCGCTCCCATTCGCGTTGATTCTTTTCAATTCTAGCCTTATTATCTTGGCCTCGTTCCTTAGCCTTTGCAACGAGTTCTTGGAAGCGTGACCATGCTTTATCCCTATCGTCTCTCGCCGGATAACGTGCTTCTTTAAAGCCTGAATTGATATCCTTCACAAGTGACCAAAGCTCGTTCCAGTAGCCCTTCTGAGGATTTGTCGATTCAACCGCATCTTTGAGGGAGGATATTAGGTTATCAAGCTCATTATAATCCATCATGAACCTCGCTTACATTCTTGGCCTTCTCCACAAGCTACCTTCTAGGATGCAGCCATCCACATACTTCCTATAGAAGCGTTGCCGTTAGCATGTGCCATGGCGCCGGTTGTGAGATAAAAGCAAGAAGCAAGAGTTAAATCTCAGGATGGAAATAATGCATTTAGACTGAGGTATTAGGCATGGATAGGTTTGACGAATGTCCTAACTGCAGCAGAAACCCGCCGGATGGATTCTTGGAAGGGACCCATTTCAATATATATGAATGCGAAGAGTGCGGCAAATTATACTGTCATGAATGCGATAACGGGCGCTGTCCAGAATGTGGCAGCGAAGAATGTGATGAGGTTGGACAATGCTGGTGTAAGTAATGGTTTTCGTGATGGCCTGAGGCCCTACAAATCGTAGAGCCTCCACTTCAAGGACGCTAGAGACGAGTCTTCAAAGCTCTTCCAGCTTCTCGATGCCCGCCTTCTTGGCCTTGGGCTTCCAGATCTTGTCGGGCATCCAGGCAGGCCGCCTCTGTGTCATCTCGAACAAGTCATCTCTTTGATCTGACTATTCCTCCAAAAGGTCATCAGTCAGGATGCAAAATTTCCGAATAAGATTTTCATCTTCCAGATCTTCTGCAATCTTTTGTCCCAACTTAGAAAGCTCAGCAATTTTGCAGAGGCAGTCCCGATCCATAATCTTGCGGGCGGAGATACTGGCATTATTGAGCATTTTCCAATGATTCTCAAGTCGCAAACGATCCTTCTTGTATCTCATGCGTTCTTCTGGGGAATTTAGGATGATGCCAACAATTTCGACCAATTTGTAGATGCATTCCCGCATCATCGTCTCGTCCTCTGCAAGATCGAGAAGCTCTAACCAACTGCGTGCCTGTTGATGCTTGTCGTTCTTTTTTTCCCAATGGGAAAGGACCAATTTTTGCCCGCTGCGTGCTTCTCTTCTATTTCCAAGTTTGCCCAATATATGTGCTCGCCGGAAATCCAATTCTATTTGATCTCCGCTTGGCTCAATACTATCGATATTTATTTGTTTGAGATAGCGCTGACCACGCTCGACATCATTAAGTGCTTCCTTATACCAGTGGTCTTTGTCAAGTGGATTACTGTATTCTGCACGTAAAAGATGAACCAACATCAGATTGCGCAGCGGCTGGAAACTACGGCGTGGATCAAGTAACCTGGCATAGAGAGCCAATGATTCATACAGTGAACTCTCCGCCGCTTGAAGGTAATTGACCACCTGTTCATTGAATTGGTCACTTGATGAACTTTCAGCTACCATGAGATTATTATATGCTTTTTCAGCAAGCTGATAGCTGATAAGTCCATAAGCGTTTAAGATTGCCGCCTTTCGTTCTATATCTCCTGCCAGATTCGCATAATCGAGGGCTCTATTACAGTAATCTATACCCTTTAGCTTGTTATCGATTTCGCCACTCAGTCCCAGTCCTAAAACCAATCCCCGATAATGGAGCATCTGTGCCATTAGGCGATTCATATCGTATGCTGCTTCTGGATTAAAGAAGTCTGGCCTTTTTAGTACCTCTTCTGCTTCATCCAATGTTTTCATAGCGAGATCGAACATTCGATCGATACGCTGGAGGTTTGCCAACTCAAGGCACGCTTCAACCATGTGCACGAGAGCACCTTTTTGTTGGCATGCCACTACGGCTTTGCGCAGATCATCTTTATTGGGTTTTTTGCCTGTTTGGCGAGTAATTGAGTCAGTCACAGCGCGCAGCTTCTCGACTTCAGCTCTATCCTCCTCAGTCGCAGCGCAACTTTCTGCGCTATTTATATGACGCCTCGCCTTTTCGAGATTGCGAAGTCTAACCATTAACGTAGCCGCGCATAAGTGCCGTTTAAATTCACTGATCTCTTTCACCCATTCCGGAAAAGAACGGATGTTTGAATTGCTTATATTTGCTGAAATATTACTCAATGCTTTCTTCAGATTAGATGCCTCAGGGAAAGCCTCATCATTGGCCAGACTGTTTAAGACCTTTTTAATGGCCATGCTGCTGTCTCCCTTGATAAGATAGGCCGTATCCCTCTGAGAAAGCACTTCACGAATGGATATTTCTTCCCATATCTTCCAATCTACTTTATTACCATCCAGCGCTTCCTTCAGTAGTTCATCTCGCTGGCTGCTGAAATCTTTAATGCTGGAGATAGGATCATCAAACTGAGAAGGCTCTTTGCGAAACTGAAACCAATATATTTTCTTAGCTCGTGTCTTAGGGTCTTCTTCTTTCAGCACAGGCTGGACACTGAAGTGGTCATTGCCACTATAACCTAAAAAAACGAAATCGTAGTTGCTTAGACAGCTAGTAAGCGTCTCTTTTTGAGCTCCAATGAGTCCAAGACCCACCCGATCTAGGGCAAAGCGAATCGACTCGTATTTAGCCAATCCATTCTCATGCGAAGCGATTGAACCGTGAAGCTTGAAGAGTCTCGAACTAAAATCGATTTGTGGCCGATCACCTGGCGTTATCAAGCCATCATAGTCATCTTTATCTACAGTAAGATGCCATGAAACTCCCAATTGTTTACATGCTTGTTCGATTAGTGTGTCTACATTTGTTGTAAAGACACAATGCCCATTTTTCAAAGCTAGTGCCAGAAAATGATGATTGGGATTTGCCGTCCCCGAGTCAAGCGAGCCAAAAAATTCCAATATGCTGTCACCAAGAACTTGTTGAATGGCCTGAATCAGCACCTCTGGACGCAGGTTATCGCATATCATATCGATTTCGTTAGAATCCCAGCCCAATGGCCCGATAGAGCTGATGAGATCTTTACTGAAATCTCTGAAATTTGGCAGACCAGAGCCTACAGATATACCAGCGCCCACGAAAAATGCCATCTTTTTCCCTGGTGTGGAAATTGCTTCTTGAAATAAATAATTTGGATCATTTTTGAAATTATCCATTGTGTCTACCTCATGCCTCGTTCCCGCTGCTTAGATGTATGGCTTATTATCAAAGATGCTCAGAGCGTCTTACCTCAAATATATGCATAATAAAGGATTAACCTTGTCTGGCGAATCCAATTTCTGTATAATCCTTGCTCCCGCAGGCTGGGCATCTACTTCCTTCAAGACAGTGATAACAGAAGATTTCGTCACATTTTTCGCATTCATAAATATTAAGTTGAGTCCAAGAGCCACTCTTATCCCCACAACGAGGGCACTTATCAAAGTAGTCAGTCATTTCATACCACCATAAGCCCTCTCTAATCAGTTGCTTACTATTAATTTATTTGTCTATCCAGCGGCTCTGCGGCGAGAGCGAGCCATCGTTTCGTATTAAAAATATAGAGCCTTCAGCGCTACTCCAGCGTCTCGGTGCCTACTTTCTTGACCACGGGCTTCCAGATCTTGTCAGGCATCCAGGCCGGCG
>Ga0247841_10010335_pt1 | contig 12738 bp, 10 predicted proteins | sample LaCruzMarch2015__2_FD_192410 | JGI IMG/M metagenome (GOLD analysis project Ga0247841, IMG submission 192410) | Freshwater microbial communities from meromictic Lake La Cruz, Castile-La Mancha, Spain - LaCruzMarch2015_18m | ecosystem: Environmental > Aquatic > Freshwater > Lake | place: Spain... | reverse complement strand
AGGTTAGGCTCTTGAAGGCTTCTGGCTCTTCCTATAAAGATAGCCTTAAGTTTTCCGAATAATGTCGGTTCGCGTTCTTCACTCATCCGCTACCCTCCATTAAAACTTCACCCCAGAGTGGAATTTTTCCACCCCGGGGTGAATTGCAACTCTTTACTTCTTCCCGGATGCCAGTAAGGCAAATTCCGGTGCCGACTTTTTGGAATGGAGTATCGCCCATACCATTGCCGCTGAAAGGGCCGCTACGACTATCCATCCGCCCATGCCGAGCTTATTATACTGTACTACTATCGGGGCTATTATTACAGATACAAGGTTCACGACCTTTATCATCGGATTGAGCGCAGGGCCCGCGGTATCCTTAAGAGGATCTCCTACTGTGTCACCAACCACTCCGGCCTTATGCCTCTCCGAACCCTTACCTGTATTCTTTACTACATCACGGACTTCATCTTCGATCGTCTTCTTGGTATTATCCCACGCGCCGCCGGCGTTAGACATGAATACCGCCAAAAGCTGGCCTGAGAGTATTATGCCTGCCAGGAATCCGCCGAGGGCTTCGACCTGCAGTACAAGGCCTACCAATATCGGGCTTACTACACATATAATTGCAAGGCTCACGAGTTCTTTTTGAGCCGCTGTTGTAGATATCGCTACCGCCTGTTTGTAATCGGGCTTCACTTTTCCTTCCAGGACCCCAAGTTTGAACTGTCTGCGCACTTCCTCTACTATTAATGACGCCGCGCGGCTCACAGCCTGGATAGAAAATGCCGAGAATAACCACGGTATCGCACCGCCTAGCAACATGCCTACAAATACCTGCGGCACAGATACGCGTATACCTACAGTGCTAAGCTGTTCAGCTAACGGGACACCCATCGCTATCTGAACCTTGCTCACGTCAACTATATAAGAACCGAATAGCGCTACCGCCGCTATGACTGCGGACCCTATCGCCACTCCCTTTGTTATTGCTTTAGTAGTATTACCTACACCGTCTAAGTCGGCCAGGATCTGGCGGGCCTTAATCGTGCCCTTGTCATTCTCCTCGCCCTGCCACGACATCTCGCCTATTCCGTTAGCATTATCGGCTATCGGACCGAACGAATCCATGGCCACATTGTTTCCAGTCAATGTCAACATGCCTATACCGGTCATCGCCACGCCGTAGAGTATATAGGTAACTCTCTCTGCGCCGACTATTCCCGGGATCGATCCAAATATGAGTATTGATGAGAATATCGTGGCCGCTATGACGCAGATTGCCCAGACACTCGACTCATAACCTATCGCTATGCCTGATAGTATCGTAGTCGCGGAGCCTGTATTCGTGGCCTTCCTTATCTCTCTTACCGGTTTACCTTCCGTGCCGGTGAAATACTCGGTAAGGCGGTCTATCGCTATCGCCAGGAGCACACCTATGGTAGTCGCCGCAAAAGTCCTCCACCAGCCTCCGGGTAGTTTATTCATGTAGAAGTAGGCAAGCACGCCGAACATCGCTATCGATATGGCCGCTGATGTCACGAAGCCTTTGAATATGGCCTTCATAGCATCGCCGCCCTTTTCAGAAGAAGTGCTTCCTTTAACGGCGTATGTGCCTATGATCGAGCAGAGTACTCCTATTCCGCGGACTAGAAGCGGATATACTATCCATTCAAGCCTATGAGTTATGTGATATAACGCTAATCCTAATATAAGTCCGGATACTATGGTAACTTCGTATGACTCGAATATATCAGCGGCCATACCGGCGCAATCACCGACGTTATCGCCTACAAGATCCGCTATTACCGCAGGATTCCTCGGATCGTCCTCCGGTATCCCTGCTTCGACTTTACCTACAAGATCCGCACCGACGTCAGCGGCCTTAGTAAATATGCCTCCTCCCACTCTCATGAATAGAGCCAGGAGCGTTCCGCCGAAACCGAAGCCTAAAAGCGCGTCCGGCGCGGCAATGCCGAATATTATGAATATTATCGTTCCGCCGAATAACCCGAGGCCGTCGGTAAGCATACCGGTAATAGTTCCGGAGCGGTAGGCTATACGTAGAGCCGAGCTGAACGATACTTTGGATGCTGCAGCAACCCTGACGTTACCCTGTATAGCCATGCGCATGCCGAGTTGGCCTACGATGAGCGAGAACATAGCTCCCATAATAAACGCGATCGCTCTGCCTATACCTACTATGAGACGAACCTGATCTTCAGACCTTCCAGCGAACCTCTGCATGGCTTCAGAAGACGGCGGGACTATATATACGGAGAAGAATAGCACAAAGGTAAGGATCCCTATCAGCGGCAATATGCTGAATAGCTGTTTCTTTAAATAAGCGTCCGCCCCTTCACGGATAGAACCCCACACTTCCTGCATCTTTGGAGTGCCTTTATCCTCGCCGAGGATCTGTTTCCTTAAGAATAATGCATACAAAAGTCCCAATAGCGATATGCCAAGAACGCTCCATATCGCCACCTGTTCAAACATACTAAGACCGAAAATCATCTTCTCTACCCATCCCTTTCTTGTTTTTACCACTACAAAAAATGTCTTCTAGCATACGCCGGAAGACATCATTATCTTCATATTATGGCGCTATTATATCACCTGCGCCTGCAATGTCAATTCTTTTGTGAGCGGACCTTTGAGAGCGCCTTCCAGGCCTCCACGGCCCACAAAGGCAGGGAGGATATGACTATCACCATTATCCAATCGAAGATTCCGAGAGGTTCAATCTTAAAGATCTTCTGCATGAATGGTATGCTCACGGCAGATATCTGTAATAGAAATGATATGCCGCAAGCGGCTATGAGCTTCTTATTTGTAAATAAACCCAATTTAAATATCGATTCCGTAGAGCTCCGGCAGTTAAAAGAATGAAATAGCTGGCTGCATGCAAGCACTATAAATGCCGCCGTCCGCGCCCGGCCTATACCTTCATTCTCCACAAATAGTACAAAAGAAAAAGCAAGAAGTGAACAAAAAGCAATAAACGACCCCTGGACCAGCATAGTAAGCATCATGGGCTTTGTCACTACCGATTCATCGGGCTTACGCGGCGGGCGATTCATTATATTAGGATCGACCGGGTCGACGCCTAGAGCCAGTGCAGGCAATCCATCGGTAACCAGATTGACCCATAATATGTGTATAGGTAAGAGAGGGACGGGGAATCCTATAAGGGATGCCGTAAACATCACAAGTATCTCGCCTGCATTACAGGATAAAAGATAATGCACAAACTTTCTGATATTGTCGTATATACCCCTGCCTTCTTCTACCGCGGAAACGATAGACGCGAAGTTATCGTCGGTAACTATCATATCCGAAACTTCCTTCGTTACATCGGTTCCTGTAATACCCATAGCAATACCTATGTCGGCTTCCTTTATAGCGGGCGCATCGTTCACGCCGTCACCGGTCATAGCCACTATATCGCCGTGTTTCTTCCATGCGCGGACAACCCTCAGCTTGTGTTCCGGGGAGACACGGGCATAAACCGCCACCTTTTCTACTATTTTATACAACTCATCGTCACTGAGTGCCGAAAGTTCTTCGCCGCTAAGCGCCATCGAACCTTCTTTAAAGAAACCAAGCTCCCTTGCTATAGCCACAGCAGTATTCTTGTGGTCACCGGTTATCATAACAGTTTTTATGCCTGAGGTAGCGCATTCTTTCATCGCAGCCTTCACCTCTTCCCTTGGAGGATCCATCATGGCAACGAGGCCTGCAAATACAAGGCCGCTTTCTATTTCAGAGGCGGCTGCTTCCTTAGATACACTTTCCAATTCCCTGTATGCGACAGCCAAGACTCTCATGGCCTTATTTGCCAGGGTATCATTCATCCCGCGGATACGGGTAATGTCATCTCTGTCTATCGGCCTGGCAACACCATCTTCTTCGATCTTTGTACATATACCTATAAGGATATCGGGGGCACCTTTAACAAAAGCAGTTGCCCTGCCGCGTCCGCTCCTTATCATCGTCATACGCTTGCGTTCGGAATCAAAAGGTATCTCATCGATAAATATAAACTCTTTTTCCAGATCTTCTTTAAAGATGCCGGCTTTAGCGGCAGCCGTAAGAAGCGCGCCTTCCGTAGGGTCCCCGACTATCCTGTAGCCGCCGTCTTGAGATTTTAGCTCGGCGCCATTACACAGGACCGCCGACTTCAGCGCCGACATAAGGCTCCCCTGAGATACCGGATCCATCCTATGCCCCTCTAGTAAAAATTCTCCCCTTGGAGCATATCCCGTACCGGTCACATCGAAAAGCTTTCCTCCGGCAAATATTGCGCGCACGGTCATCTCATTTTTTGTAAGCGTACCGGTCTTGTCTGAACATATGACTGTAGCGCACCCGAGTGTCTCTACGGACGGAAGCTTCCTTATAAGGGCGTTACGCTTCACCATCCTGTGTACACCCATGGCTAAGGCTATCGTCACTACAGCCGGCAAACCTTCCGGGATCGCCGCGACTGCAAGGCTTACGGCGGTGAGGAATACCTCTATAAGCTTTCCGCCTCTTATCCATTCAAGTAAAAATACTACCGCCACTAAAGCGAAACAAAGATAAACTATCCATTTGCCGAATTCCTCGAGCTTCTTCTGAAGGGGTGTCGTTTCACGCGATATCTCGCTCACCATCGTGGCTATCTTGCCGAGTTCCGTCCGCATCCCGGTATAAACTACAAGCGCATGGGCTTTTCCTGAAACGACGGACGTTCCCATATATATCATGTTCGCCCTATCAGCAAGCGGCACATCCTCCTCGTCGAGAGCCGAGGCAGTCTTTATGACCGGTGTGGACTCACCCGTAAGACTTGCCTCCTGCACGCCGAAATTAGACGTAACCCAGGTAATCCTTGAGTCGGCCGGCACGCTATCGCCTGCTTCAATCTCTATAAGATCTCCGGGGACGAGACCTGATGACGGAATGACTTCGTGACTTCCATTTCTGATGACTTTGGATGTGGGGCTTGAAAGTTTCTTTAGTGCCGCAAGCGACTTCTCGGCGCGGTATTCCTGCACAAAACCCAGGATAGCATTTAATATCACTATCGCGATTATAGCTACGGCATCGATCCATTCCTGCAAAAACCCCGACACGAGCGCCGCGCCAATAAGGATCCATATTATGAAATCTTTGAACTGATCGAAGAATATCTCGAGCGGACTTATCGCCTTCTTTTCTGAAAGTGTGTTCGATCCATATTCAGCAAGGCGTCTTGCGGCCTCGGCAGAATCGAGCCCGAACTTTAAGTTGCTCTTTAAAACGTTGGCAGCTTCTTCAGCAGCAACGTTATAGTATTTCCCGTTTCCTATCATACCAGATCCTTAACTATGCTGTTGATATCGATATCACTGGTATCACTATCCGCGAGAGGCGCCATCTTATCTATACCGCTCTTCTCTTCATAGGTCTTTGTATCGGCTCTGTATATCACTCCGAGAGGTATCCGGCCCCCCCACTCTGCCGCCTTACGGTAAGCAGACGCCTTATCCTTAGAATCGTATCCGGGCTCTTGATCGAGTTTGTAGATCCGTTTCGAATACCACTCGTAGGTATTCTTCTTATTGAATGTCACACACGGCTGCAGAACATCTATGAGAGAAAAACCCTTATGTTTTATACCTTCAATTATCAGCGAAGAAAGAAGTCCTGTATCCATGGAATACCCTCTGGCTACAAACCCGCATCCGAGCGCTATAGCCATCTCAAGAGGATGGAGCGGCTCAAGGATGACTCCTTTTGTCTGGACCTTGGTCTCAAAGCCGGGATCTGTGGTCGGGGAAGCCTGCCCCTTAGTAAGGCCGTAAACCTGGTTATTGCAGACTATTACCGTTACATCTACATTCCTGCGTATATTGTGCATCAAGTGGTTGCCGCCTTCGCCGTAGCAATCCCCGTCACCGGTAGTCACTATCACCGTAAGCTCACGGTTAGCCAGTTTCGCTCCGACCGCCGGTGGTATAGCCCTGCCATGAAGGCCGTTAAAGCAGTTTGCCTTCACATAATGAGGCATCTTAGCCGCCTGGCCTATCCCTGATACAAGAAGGACGTTCTTGGGCTGTCTGTCTAAAGCAACAAGCGCTTTTTTAAGCGCTACAAGTATCCCAAAATCCCCGCAACCGGGACACCAGGCTAACTCGTCATTTGACTTAAAATCGTTTATATTCATTTCCCACATATCTCCGCCATACGGTTAGCCAACAGGTCTATATCAAAAGGCCTTCCATCGTATTTTAATATCGAATCTGTAACTTCAATGCCCGTCTCCCGCCTTAAAAGTCGTGCAAGCTGAGCGCCGGCATTATTTTCTACGGTCACTATTCTCTTGGCGCCTTTCAAAAGCCGTAACATTTCTTCAGCCGGAAACGGCCATACTTGCGGCAAGTGTATAAAACCGGTTTTCGCTCCCGATGTGGAAGAACAGACTTCTTTCATTACTCCATATGTGGAACCAAAACCTAACAGTATTATTTGTGAGCCTTCTATATTATAGGATGTGGGTTTCTCAACCTCTTTCGACAAACCCGCCATCTTTTTATAAAATCGTTTCTCTACCATCTTTATGCGTACAGAGGCATCTTCCGTAATATGGCCCTCTTCGGTATGTTCGTCGCTATCGGCATAGATCACGTCATTTATCCAGGAAGGTATTGCGCGAGGTGATATACCGGACTCAGTCAGGAGATATCTCTTATAGCCGGATATGCCCCCTGAATCCTTCTTTTCGATAATAAATCTTTCGGCCTTTGCTTTTCCGGTATCGAATGGTGCAATATTCCTGTAGGAGTCGGCCAAGTGCTGGTCTGTAAGTATGATAACAGGTATCTGATACTTCTCGGCGACATTGAATGCTTTTACTGTAAGGTAAAATAGTTCCTCTATACTGCCCGGTGAATATACGGCTCTCGCAAATTCTCCATGCCCGGAATGAAGTACAAAATCAAGATCAGCCTGCTCGGTTCTCGTGGGAAATCCTGTCGCCGGCGCCGGCCTCTGAGAATCCACTATGACTATTGGGGTCTCCGTCATGCCGGCAAGGCTCACGCCTTCTACCATCAGCGCGAAACCACCGCCCGAAGTGCCTGCCATGGAACGGACACCGGCAAAAGAGGCGCCCAAGATCATGTTTACAGCCGCAATCTCATCCTCCGCTTGCTCGACCAGTATGCCGAACCTGTCTGCGTAATGCGCCACAGTATCCATAATGCTTGTGGACGGCGTCATGGGATAGGCTGAATAGAATTTACATCCGGCCTTTATAGCACCAAATGCTATCGCCTCATTACCGTTCAATAGAATGGTCTCTTTTGCAGGAGAGGTCTTTACAAAGAACCTCTCATCTTTAAAATTATCTTTTGCAAAATCATAGCCCGCCTTGGCCGCCAGGACATTCTTATTAATAATATCCTCATCTTTGCCTTCGAAGGCACTGATTATGACAGCTTCTAGTGAATTAAAGTTTATACCAGTGAGCGCAGCTACTACGCCGCATGAGACGGTATTTATGGCTATTTCACTCCCCGCCGCTGTTACTGCCATTTCATGCAGCGGAACGTCAAAAAAGACCGGATCACTATCAACTACCCCAAGCTTTTTCTTATCTAATATAATTAAGCCGCCTGATGCAATATATCCTTTGTGTATATCGGCACTTTTTTTATCAAGGGCTATTATAATATCTGCTTTACTACGAAGCGCGTATAGAGGCTTATCGGAGATCCTTATCTGGAAGAAGTTGTTACCGCCGCGGACCCTGGACATGTAGTCCTGGTTGGCGAATATGGAAAGGCCCGAATTTTTAAAAGTCCTCGAGAGGATGAATCCTATCGTCTGCATCCCCTGGCCGGCTTCTCCGGCGATCCTTATGGTGAGTTCATCGGCCATGGACATATTATATCATAATATATCCATTTGGCGATGATTCTATCGTAATTTTTCCGGGTGGTGCCTGACAACTTCCGCCTGGACCATATATATGACGTCTTCGGCTATGTTTGTTGCGTGATCGCATATACGTTCCAGGAATCTTGCTATTAAAAGGAGCTGGACAGCCCTGGGAGCAGTAGACGGATCTTTAGCCATATAATCTTCCACGAGTTCCTTCATTATGCAATTACGGAGTTTATCGGCTTCGCTATCGGACAATATTACTTTCTTTGCCAGATCAACATCTGCCCTAACGAAGGAGTCAACCGCCATCCTCACCATGCCCTGTGCTATTGCAGTCAACTTTGGAATGTCTACAAGTGGTTTTAAAAGAGGCATATCCACTATCTCAAGTACGCGTTGGGCTATATCCACAGCGATATCGGCTATCCTCTCCAATTCCGTATTAAGCTTCATACCGACGGTAATGAACCGCAGGTCCTTTGCTAACGGCTGATGGCGCGCTATAAGATCTATACACTTCTCATCTATGGCAAGCTCTAGTAAATCTATCTTTGCGTCTTCCCCTATAACGCTCTTGGCCAACTCTTTATCCCTGTTCTTAAGCGCCTCAACCGATCTGTGTATAGCCTCTTCGGCAAATACGCCCATCTTCAGTATGTCCTGATTCAAGTCATTCAATTCTTCGTCAAAATGTCTCTGCATTATCATAACTCCTTTTTTTCCTGCCCTTTACGAAGATCAAAATGGATCTTACGTGGAAGTTCCGTCCTTACCCTAAAAATAGCTTCCTGCGCCGGAAGTTTACTATCGAGCGGGATAGCCCGCATTACAACATGTTCGTCTCTGTCAAGGATACCGCTGTAACTGTAAACTAAGGGAGTCGCGCCGATATTCTTTCCGTTCCATTGTATTTTAGCCGAAACCGGTTCGGATGTCATCTCGATCTTATATCCGTTATATTCATATGACTTACCGTCATACCAATAATTATTATCCTCTATCGAACCAAGCTTGAGAGATCCCAGCGCATTTAGCCCTGGCGAGTTCTGGACCTCCTTAAGCGTTTCGCACGATGATAAACTGATACATAATAGGACCGCCAGAAATACGTTTCTCATCCGAACCTGCCGGTTATATAATCTTCCGTGATTTTCTTGCTTGGCTTCGTGAATATTATACTGGTTATATTATACTCTATAAGTTCACCAAGCATAAGGAAAGCCGTATAATCGGATATCCTGGCCGCCTGCTGCATATTGTGCGTAACTATGATGATAGTATACTTCTTCTTCAGCTCCTGTATAAGTTCCTCTATCTTGAGCGTAGCGGTAGGATCCAGCGCCGAAGCCGGTTCATCCATCAATAACACTTCCGGCTCTACCGCCAGGGCCCGTGCTATGCAAAGCCTTTGCTGCTGCCCGCCTGACAGTTCAAAAGCATTCTTACCGAGCCTGTCCTTTACCTCTTCCCATATGGCCGCGTCTTTCAAACTCTTTTCCACTCTTTCCTGTATATAATATTTGTCCTTTATGCCGTTTATCCGCAATCCATAAGCGACATTCTCAAATATGGTCTTTGGGAATGGGTTCGATTTTTGGAATACCATGCCGACCCTGCGCCTTATATCCACAACATCGATATCATCGCCGTAAATATCCTTACCGTCGATGATCATATTCCCTTCGGCCCTTGCATCCATTATGGTATCGTTCATCCTGTTCATACTGCGAAGGAGCGTCGATTTCCCGCAGCCTGATGGCCCTATAATTCCAGTAACCTTGTTAGCAGCTATCTCCATCGACACGTTTTTAAGTACGCGCATCTTGCCATAATAAAAATTGAAATTGGCGGCTTTTATCTTCACATCTTCCACTATCTACTCCTTCTTTGCCTTTCTTAACCTGTATCGCAAGACTACCGCTCCTATATTCATGACAAATATGAGCGCTATAAGCACTAGCGCAGTGCCATATGCAATAGGCCGTACTTTTGCTATAGCGTGGTGCTGGGTTGACATTATATAAAGGTGATAAGGAAGCGCCATAAACTGGCCGAACAGTGATTTGGGCAGATATGGCAGGAAGAAGGCCGCGCCGGTAAATAGGATCGGCGCCGTCTCGCCGGCCGCGCGGGAAAGGCCCAATATGGCGCCTGTCAGCATGCCGGGAACGGCATAGGGTAGGACATTGGTCCTTATCGCCTGCCACTTAGTAGCTCCCAGCGCCAACGCGCCCTCCCTGTAAGATTTCGGGACGTTCTTAAGCGCCTCCTCGCTTGCGGTGATCGTCCACGGTAATGTCATAAGTCCCAGCGTAAGTCCTGCGGATAATATAGAAGTACCGAGGTTGGCCATCTGCACGAATAGTATGACACCAAAAAGTCCATATACTATAGATGGTACCCCTGACAGGTTACGTATGGACATGCGGATTATACGCATTATAATGCCGTCCTTGGCATATTCATTAAGATATATGGCGCATCCCATTCCTAGTGGTATCGATAAAAAAGCCGTTATCACGGTAACGGCAAAAGTGCCTACTATCGCCGGAAATATCCCGCCCTCTGTCATGCCATTCTTCGGAGCCTGGGTGAGAAAATTCCAGTTTATAACCCCGCCGCCCTTACTTATTATATCGTAGAGTATCACGATAAGGATGAGGATGACTGTCCACACGCATAGCTTTAATATATTAAATCCGAGACTTTCCCGCAATCGTTTCATATCTAGGATCATTTTACTACCCTCTGGTATCTATGGAGCGCGATATCGGCTATCATATTCACTACAAAAGTTATTATAAATAAGACGAGCCCTATACCGAATAGTGCATAGTAATGCGTGGTATCATATGGCACCTCGCCCAACTCTATGGCTATGGTAGATGTCATAGTCTGGACGGACTGCAAAAAACTCGTGGGCATAGCTATGGCGCAGCCTGTTGCCATAAGTACCGTCATAGTCTCGCCTATAGCCCTGCCCATGCCGAGCATACTCGCCGCTATTATACCGGACAATGCTGCCGGTATCTTGACTCTCACAAGAGTCTGCCACTTGGTCGCGCCAAGAGCAAGGGACGCTTCCTCAAATGACTTTGGAACGCTATTGAGGGCGTCTTCACTCATGCTTATTATGGTCGGAAGCGCCATTACAGCCAAAAGTATCGAACCGTTAAGGGCATTGAGGCCGTTTGGTATATGAAATATCCTGGCTATCATGGGCCCCACAAGAACTATACCCAAGAATCCTATTACAACCGAAGGTATCCCGGCCAATATTTCTATAACGGGCTTAACTATCTCTCTGGTACGACGGCCGGCTACATCCGATAAATATGCAGAAGCTCCTATCCCCAGCGGTATAGCTATAATAAGCGCTCCAATTGATACAAAGAGAGTGCTCACAAGCATAGACTTTATTCCGTATGAAGGGGGAACAAAAGTCGCTGTAGGATTCCACTTCGCGCTGAACAGGAACTCACTAATGCTTATATCTTTGAATGCGGGAACGGATTTGGCTACCAGTAGCGCAAATATGCCTACCAGGAGAACCACTACCAGAAGCCCATTTAAAAAGAACAGGCCATGAATAAAATTTTCTTTAACACTTAAATTATTATGTTTACCCATGGCCTATTATTCTACCGTCCTTTTAAGCTCCGTCTCTTCCTTGAGCCGAATATTTGACTACCGGTGATTCTCCAACATCCCACTTTATTCCCAGAGCATCATTATTATACCTCTGGTATTCAGTGGGAATGGCAAAGAATCCTTCTTTCTCTACTATCTCCTGGCCTTCCTTGCTGAGTTCGAAGATTATGAAATCCCTGGCCGCACCCTTAGGAACACCATTCATATACTGATTTAATGGCCTTGTTACAGGATAATTGCCGTTTTTAACATCCATCTCATTTAAGGGGCTAAAATATCCCATACTGGGGTTCACCGCTACATTCAGGACCTTAATGCCGATTGCGTCCTTCACATAACCTACCCCGACATACCCTATGCCCGAGACATCCTGTCTGATCGCTTCCACTATCTGGGCATTACCGTTCATACTCTTAAGCGACGACGAGTACTCACCCTTCATTACGACTTCTTTCATAAAGTCGTACGTCCCGGAATTGGACTGCCTCCCATAAAGGTTTAACGGGCTATCGGCTCCTCCCAACTCATTCCAGTTCTTTACCTCTCCGCGATAGATCTTGCCGATCTGGTCCATAGTCAGCTTGTCTATCGGGTTTGCCGCATTGACGATGATGCTTAAACCGTCTATAGCCACTACTATCCTCTTAGGATCGATACCTTTATTATTTGCCTGTTCAACTTCGCTTGCTTTTATCGATCTCGAAGAGTTTGCGATATCGCACTTATTATTTACGACCGCAGCTATGCCCGTGCCGGATCCACCGCCCGTCACGGATATATTTGCCCCTGGATTCTTGGCCATATAAACCTCGGCCAGCTTCTGCACCATGTTTATAAGCGTATCCGAACCCTTAATCTGAATCATTTTCTCTTCGGCCATGCAAAATCCGGCGCATAATAACGTCAGCAGAACCGCTATAGATACCACCCTTAACCTATTCATATCTTCCTCCCGTTTCTTATATTATGTTACTATCCTATAATGTCAATTACGTGACATTATTGTGAACTGTAGGTGAACTTTTTCTGCCCTAGAACTTTGTTATCACGTCGAACTGGAACTCATTATAAGGGTTCTTCGAAATAGTATCCGATACTTTTATCGGCTCCATCCAGTAGTACTCGATATTCAGAGCCGTGTTTTTCAAGAGCTGATACTCGAACGCCAGATTTATACCTTTGCCGTTCGTA
>Ga0247841_10010334_pt1 | contig 12739 bp, 17 predicted proteins | sample LaCruzMarch2015__2_FD_192410 | JGI IMG/M metagenome (GOLD analysis project Ga0247841, IMG submission 192410) | Freshwater microbial communities from meromictic Lake La Cruz, Castile-La Mancha, Spain - LaCruzMarch2015_18m | ecosystem: Environmental > Aquatic > Freshwater > Lake | place: Spain... | reverse complement strand
TTAAAGATTCTGGAGTTATTTCAAAAACAGCTTTAGTTTTTGGACAAATGAATGAAGTGCCTGGAGCTCGCGCGCGAGTTGCTTTGTCAGCCTTAACAATGGCTGAATATTTTCGTGACGAAGAAAAGAAAAATGTTCTTTTATTTATAGATAATATTTTTAGATTCTCGCAAGCGGGCTCGGAAGTTTCAACCTTGTTGGGACGTATGCCTTCAGCAGTGGGTTATCAGCCCACATTGGCTTCTGAAATGGCTGAATTACAAGAAAGAATTACAAGTACCAAAAACGGAGCAATTACTTCTGTACAGGCAATTTACGTGCCTGCAGACGATATCACAGACCCAGCTCCAGCCACAACCTTTGCTCACCTTGATTCCACGATTGTTTTAAGTAGGGCATTAACAGAAATTGGAATTTACCCAGCAGTGGATCCGTTGGCTTCGAACTCAACAGCTTTAGATCCAAAAATTGTTGGCGAAAGACATTATAAAGTTGCGGGAGCTGTTCAAAAAACTTTGCAGAAATACAAAGATTTACAAGATATCATCGCAATTTTGGGAATCGAAGAATTATCAGATGAAGATAAAAGAACGGTTAACCGAGCAAGAAAAATCCAAAGATTTTTGTCCCAGCCATTTTTCGTTGCCGAAAATTTTACCGGCAGGTCAGGAAAATATGTAAAACTTGAAGACACTATAAAAGGATTCGAAGAAATTTTGGAAGGTAAGCACGATGATGTTCCGGAAGACAATTTTTATCTAAAAGGAGGAATAGAGGAGGTTGTTCAGTAATAAAGTTTTTATCTACCGATAGTCGTTTTACCCAGCGGTAAAACGCTATCTACGTTCTCGGTAATTTTTCGCCTGCGGCGAACCAAGCAAAATTACCTGCGAAAGTTAGATAAAAACTCTATTGCTTCACTTTTAATTATGAAATTATCAGTATATAGTTTAAAACAAATTTTATTTCAGGGCGATGCGGAACTTTTAAATTGCAAAACCGTAATGGGGGAGATTACAGTTTTAGATAACCACGAAACCTTGATTACTGTTTTGTCTGCTGGGGTTGTAAAAGTTGTGTCCGCCAGAAAGGAGCATTTCTTTGAAATAAATTCTGGATTTTTAGAAGTAAAGCCCAATAACGAAGTAAGGGTTCTTGCTCAGAATTAGAATCATTTTAGCGGTAGCAAATTAAGGCAATCTTCGAGGCGCGAGGAGCGAAGCGTATAAGTGAAACGATACGCGAGCTCCGAAGCAACGAAAAAGATTGATTTAATTTGCCCGCCCTTCGGGAAGCCAAAAAATTGCTGATTTCTACGTTGCGACTTCGTCGGCGTATCCTATGGATACAACCTCCTCGTCGCAACTTGAACTCATCTAATTTTTTGGCTTCTAAAACTTGATTCTAATTCTGAGCAAGAACCCCATGTATCGTTGAGTAGTAGTTTTAATTTTTCTATTTTAGAGTTAAAATACACTAATAGCATTTAGTGTGTTTTTTTATGCCAGAAAATTTGGAAATACCAAAACATAATGGAAAGTATTCTATATCAACAATTGTTGTTACTTCTGTAGTAGTAATAATAATTTTAGTTTTAGGATTTTTTCTTTATTATTTTTTATCTAAGTCAATTCCTTTAACATCGGAAGGTTTTAGCTCGACTGTTGTAAAAAATAATAACAAAAATAATATACAAGTTTCTCCCGCCTTAAAAGAGCCACCACCACCGCAAATTATTCCAACCAATGTAATAAACTTTACACCTCCACAAATATTACCAGTCGTCCAAAAAAGCGGAAAATGTTTTGCTAGTTCAATAGCGAGTCCTTTTAGACAAGACGCCTTCAGATGTATGGTTGGAAGCTCGATTTATGACCCGTGTTTTACTATCAACAAGAATGGTTTTGTTTATTGCCAGATTGGTATAGATGATTCAACGGGATTTTTGATGAAACTTACCCAAGCCTTACCAAGAGTGTCTGTACCTAAAAATATTCAAACAAATTGGGCATGGTATTTAAAACTTGAAGATGGAACAGCTTGTGCTCCTTTTACCGGTAGCAGGCCAAATTTCGGAAGCGATATAGCTTATTATGGATGCAAATCGGCCGATAAAGAGCAGCAAATTGTTCTTGTGGGAGATTTAATAGAAGGTAGCGTTTGGTTAGCTAAGGAATTGATAGTTGTAAAAAATGGTACAAGTTGGGTAACAAAGTCTTCGGCTCAAGTAAAAATAAATACGGTTTGGAAATAAAAAAAATCGAGGGGTACCCTCTGGGTCCGGCGGTTTTTTTATTTACACCGAGCTTCACGAAGTGATACAATATACAAATGAATTACGAAGAAATATTAGAAAAATTAGAATCTCTTAAAAATCCGAAAAATATTGATGGCATGGCAAGGTTCGGTATACGTCCAAAAGTAAAAGTTTTTGGTATCTCTATCCCCGAAGTTAGAAAGATTGGAAAGGAAATTGGTAGAGATCATGAGTTAGCTTTGAGACTTTTTGATTCAGAAATTCACGAAGCTAGAATTTTGGCGAGCATAGTTGCAGAGCCGGAAAAATTAACAGAACAACAGATAGAAAAATGGATTAAAACTTTTGATTCGTGGGATGTGGTGGACCAGATTTGCATGAATATTTTTGATAAATCAAAAATTGCTGTTAAAAAAATTCCTGAATTTGCGAAGAGGTCCCCAGAGTTTGAAAAAAGGGTCGCCTTTGCCTTAATAGCGGCCTTAGCTTCCCATAATAAAAAGACGTCTGATGAAGATTTTATAAAATATTTTTTATTAATAAAAAAAGCTGCAACTGATGAAAGAAATTTTGTGAAAAAAGCCGTAAATTGGGCGCTTCGCGGAATCGGCAAAAGGAATTTAAAGTTGAATAAAGAGGCTGTTAAGTTTGCTAGAGAAATTCAAAAAATAGAATCAAAAAGCGCAAAATGGATAGCTAATGATGCAATAAGAGAATTAACAAATATAAAAACCCTTAAAAGGATTAAAAAATGATTAAAATAAGAAGTTTAAATAAAAAGGATATTCCCGAATGTTTAAAAATAGTTTTAGAAACCAAGGCGAGTTCTAGTAGGCTTGAAGCAAAAAAAATAATGGAATACTCTTTGGCTACCGGAATTAAACCATTAAATCCAAACTATTATGTTTTAGAGTTTGATGGGAAAATTATAGGTGTCTCAGGACTATATTACGATTATGAAGATCCAAAAGACATTATGTGGACGGATTATTTTGCTGTATCTCCAAAGTTTCAGAGAATGGGGTATGGCCAAAAGATGCTGGATAATTTATTGAATATTTGTAAAAATAAAAAAATAAAAAAGTTGTGCGTTTTTACAGATAAAAAAGGAGCTTTAAAATTTTACAAAAAGAATGGTTTTAAAGTTGCTGGAAAAATAAATAATTATTATGGCAAACTCCCAAGAGTATGGCTATACAAAATATTATAAAAAAAATTTTTAGCAAAAAATCTATAGTAAAGGTTAATGATAAAAAATTGGGCGCAAAGTAAAGGTAAAATATGAAAATGTACATAGAAATATTTTTGTTGATAATTGCGATTATTATTTTGGGATATTTATTTTTTTATTCGGCGGATATTTTGTTTGCTCCAAGCACCAATCAAAATTCTGATAATCAAGTTTGCTTTGGCTCAAACTGTTTTTACGTTACTCTAGCAAAAACAAATGCAGAAAAAGAGAGGGGTTTAATGTTTATAGAATATTTAGATGAGGGCAACGGCATGTTTTTCATTTTTGATAAAGATGGTAATCATCCCTTTTGGATGAAAAATACCTTAATTCCATTAGATATAATTTGGATAAATAATGACGGTAAAGTAGTTTTTATAAGTGAAAACAGTCAACCCTGCAAAGAAAATTTTTGTTCACCAATATATCCAAACGCTAACGCAAAGTATGTTTTAGAAATTAATGCGGGGATTTCTAAAAAAATTGGCATAAAAATAGGAGACAAGGCGGATATAAAAATAAGGCGGTAGTTATTATCTTTTAGAGTTTGACAAAGGTTTTTGTGGTATAATGTAATTAACCCAGTCAAATAATTTTGCAAAAGCAAAATTAAAATCCCTAAGGATTTTATTTGACCGGGTAAAGGTCGGTTTTACTGATAAAAAATTAAAATCGAATTATTAAAATGAAATTGAGTACTTTAGATTTAGTTGCATTAATATTAGTTATTGTTGGGGGATTGAATTGGGGATTGGTAGCCTTAAGCCCAGATTACAATCTGGTTACCATGATTCTCGGTTCAATGCCTTGGCTTGTAACATTAGTTTATGCTTTGGTGGGATTATCTGCAGTTTATTTGGCAGTTATCTTTATGAAGCTAGAAAAAAGATAAAATATTTTTCAAAAAAGCACGGCTCGTCCGTGCTTTTTTCTTGCAATAATTATAAAGTAATTATATTATAAAATAATGTAATTAATTTTTTATTAGCCACCACTGGCTGACAAAAAACATTTTTAAAAATATGGCAAAAAAATCAAAAAGAAAATATGATTTTCTAATTTTCGGAGCCGGCGGTATGCAAGGTAAAATAGTTATAAAAGACTTGCTCGAAAGAGGATATAATATTTTTATATCAGACGTTTATCAACATCACATTGATATGTTGGAGGAAAAATTTCCGCCTCTAGATTACGAAATAGTTGACCTGAGAAATAAAAAGGAAATTTCTGCATTGCTTAAAAAGGTTAAGCCATTTTTGGTGATAAACTGCGCCGAGCTGGATTGGAACATGAATGTTTATGAAGAATGCCTGAAAAACAAAGTGCATGTAATTGACTTGGGGTCAAATGACGAAGTTATGACAAAAGAACAGCTTGAAATGGATGACGATTTTAGGCAGCAAAAACTTATTGCCATTACTGGTTGCGGGTCCACCCCTGGCGTAAATAATGTGATGCTTGATTATGCTGTGGGCCAGCTTGATTCGGTGCATACTGTGGAAGCGGGGTTTGCGTGGAATTCAAACATAAAGGAATTTGTCGCCCCCTTTTCCATACCAAGTATAATGGAGGAATTTGTTGACGCTGCTTCATATATAAAAAATGGTAAATGGTACAAAAAAAGACCATTTGAAAGCATAAGGGGGAGAAGATATCAGGAAATTGGCAGAAACAAATGCTTTTTATCCCGTCATCCGGAACCATACACTTTTTACTATTATTATAAAGATAAGGGACTGAGAAATGTAAAATTTTGGGCTGGTTTTCCCACACACTCTTACGTAGCCATTTCCAATTTCATAAAGCTTGGCTTTTCATCAACAGAAAAAGTAAAAATTAACGGAAACGAAATTGTTCCTTTGGAATTTTTAACGGAAATTTTAAGAGAATCAAAAATTCCGGAAGGATATAAAGAGAGCGAGGTTTTGTGGGTGCACGCCATTGGGAAAAAAGATAATAAGAGAAAAGAAATCTATATGGAATGCTTTGCCAAAACTTTGCAAGGATGGGAAGACGCGGGATGCAATATAGATACTGGATTGCCGGCATCAATAATCGCCCAGATGGTTTTAAACGGTCAGATAAAAGCATGGGGTTCTTTTGGTCCAGAAGCCGTAGTTCCAAAAGAAGAATTTTTTAAGGCTTTGCGAGAAAAAAGTATGGAAGTATATATGAATGGCAAACTGATTAATTAAAACAAAAAACCGCTATTAAGCGGTTTTTTGTTTTCAGTACTAATTAATTAGCGGCTGAATCTTGGAGGTCTCTTTTTTGACCAGCATTCTCTGCAATAAATTGGTCTGTCAGGAGCTGGTTCAAAAGGAAGTTCTGTAATTTCTACTCCACATTCGGAGCATTTCCAGTTTCCTTTGATCATTTCTCTTGGGGCGAAACCTCTGCTGTTGTTGTTTTTATCGAACATTTATCGGGTTAAATAAAATCCATTCGGATTTTAATTTTCGGTTTTGCCGAAAATTATTTAACCCGATGAATTTTCTAACTTTTGACTAGTAAAACGACCTTTCTAATAGGCCGTTTTAATGGCGACTTATATTTCCTGCCCGAGGGCAGCCCGCAGTGAAGCGGAGGGAAATATATAAATCCAGCAATTTTGTAAAATTTTCGCGTAGCGAAAATAAATTTTTGCAAAATTGCGATAAAGCCGCGTAGCGGCGAGGATTTCTATTAGCTTGTTTCTATTATACTCTTTTTATTTTACCATGTCAAGTCTTTATTTTTCTCACCAAAAGTGTTAGAATACAGCTAATAATAAATTGATAACTGCGGACAGTTGCATTATTGCTATTTTAAACTATAAGGTGAGAATACATCAGGTTAAAAATGGCGACGTGTATTTATTCGCTCGCTCATGAATTTTAAAAAAGAATTTTTATTTTTGATAGTGTTAACCATAATAATAATTATTTTGGCGGTAGTTTTGTTGTGGCCAACAAATAAAAATAATGCGCCACAGACAACAAATAACGTCCAAAATAATCAAACGATAAAACAAAAAACAGAAGGAATACAGGTAGATTCCCCGAAGGTTAACGATCAGATTACCTCTCCATTAAAAATTACCGGCTCGGTAAACGGAGGGGGTTGGTCTGCTTTTGAAGGACAAGTTGGCACAGTTCAACTTTTGGACGTTAAAGGCAACAAAATAGCAGAAGGAATTTTAAAGGCCACAACAGAATGGACGGCATCTCCAGTGCAATTTGAATCAACTATAACTTTTCAATCAAAAGTTAAGGGCGCAGCTACTTTATTGTTTAGCAATGAAAACCCGAGTGGATCTCCTGATAAAGACAAAAAGTTTGGTTTACCAGTAGTTATTAAATGAGCATCAACTTTAAAATATTAAAAAAATCTAAAAACAGTAGAGCTAGATTAGGATTTTTGGAAACAGATCACGGAGTTGTTGAGACTCCGTGTTTAGTTCCAGTTGCAACGCAGGCAGTTGTAAAAACTTTAGATAGCAAAGAAGTAGAGGCAACAAAATCTCAAATTTTAATTTCTAACACCTTTCATTTACATTTGAAACCTGGTGAGAAAATTGTAGAGAGGGCCGGAAAATTGCACAAGTTTATGAATTGGAAAAAACCCCTAATGACAGACTCTGGCGGGTATCAAGTTTTTTCTTTGGGGTTTGGAACTGATTTTGGCTTGCCCGCCAAAATTTTGTCCGAAAAATTTCAGGCGGGTAAAGGCGGTAAAATAATAGAGGGACAGCAGCCACAGAAAATAAAAATAGACCACGATGGCGTGACTTTTCGTTCTCCTATAAATGGAGATCAACTATTTATTGGACCAAAAGAATCAATAAAAATACAGGAAAAATTAGGAGCAGATATTATTTTTGCCTTTGATGAATGTACTCCACCATTAGCCGATTTAAAGTATGTTGAAAAATCTTTAGAAAAAACTCACAGATGGGCAAAGCAATGTTTGAAGGTTAAAAAATCTAAACAGGCACTTTATGGAATTGTTCAAGGTTCTAGATTTAAAGATTTAAGAATAGAAAGCGCAAAATTTATAGGGGGATTGGATTTTGACGGATTCGGTATAGGCGGAGAATTTGGTAATGATAAAAAAACTATGAGTAATATGGTTTCATGGGTTGTTGACGAATTGCCAGAAAAAAAGCCAAGGCATCTTTTGGGCGTAGGATATCTAGAAGATATGGAACTTATTATAAAATCTGGAGTAGATACTTTTGATTGTACGGTTCCAACACATTACGCCAGGCGCGGAATTGCGTTTACCTCCGAAGGAAAATTAAATCTTAAGCAAACAAAATTTTTGAAAAAAAATGAGCCGCTAGATAAGGGTTGTGTCTGTAATGTCTGTTTAAATTATAAAAAAGATTATATATGTCACTTATTAAAAGCGGGGGAGATAACAGGGATGAAACTTTTAACAATGCATAACCTTTGGTATTTTAATGTATTTGTAGAAAACATAAGAGACCAAATAAAAAAAGGGGAAATTTAATTAATAAAAAAACCGCGTATAGCGGTTTTTTTATTGACTGTGAATAACAGGGACTTGACATGCTTTTTTGTTAGTAATAAGATGTAATAAGGAATAAGTATTATTAAGTTAACCGAGCGAGACTTGCCACAGGAGCATTAAAGGGACAATACTATTTGTGGCAAGTCTCAATAAATTTAAAATATGCCAGCAACAAAAAAAGAAAGAATGACCTCGCAGAAGAGTTTTATCTTTAATTACTTAAAAGGTGTTAAAACTCATCCTACAGCCGAAGTGGTTTATAGAGAAGTAAAGAAAAAACTTCCCAACATAAGCCAAGGAACTGTTTATAGAGTTTTGAATAATTTTAAGGATAAAGGAGATATTATTTCTATAGATACAAAAGACACGGTTCATTTTGATGCAGATATTTCTGACCACGCGCATTTTATTTGCGATAACTGCGGAAATGTTTATGACGTTTATGATGAATGTTCCAAATGTGGGATACTTAAGAATAGAAAAACAAAGGTCGGCAAAATTAACAAATATCAAATAAATTTTTATGGAGAATGTAGAAATTGCAAACGATAACGTTTGCCACGATTGTAGTAAAAAAATAGATTTAGAAAATAGCGAGATTAAAAATGGAGTATTGCTCGCGTATAATCATGAAGGTAAAAAAATTAATGTTTTCAAGTGTAACGAATGTTTCAAAAATAATAAATCTTTAAGTAATTTTCAAGAATGTGAAGTTTATTCAAGAGTAGTTGGCTATATTAGACCGGTAGGCCAGTGGCACAAAGGGAAAAAACAAGAATACGGAGAGAGACAAGAGTTCAAAGTATCAGGAGATTCTTGCTGTTAGTTTGAGACAGGTAAGTCCCTTAAATTATAAAAATGAAATTGAAATACGCAACAATAAAAAATCAAAATATAAGTAGTCAGTGTAGCCTATGTTCAGCAAAATTTGAGATTTGGCTGAACAATACAAGATTAAGTGATGAAAAAAAGGAGAGGATAAGCCAAAAAATGTTAAGTTACTGTCCTGTTTGTAAAAAGGCGGACGAAAAATAAAATTATTAGAATCTGTTAAGGGTGGGCCCCATCTCTAACGGAAAAAACAATGGAAAAATATAAACTACCGGATTTGCCATATGGATATAACGACTTAGAACCACATATTTTAGAAGAGATAATGCATTTACATCACGACAAACATCACGCAACATATGTAAATAATTTAAATACTGCCATAGAAAAACACCCCGAACTTTTTGACAAAAAACCAGAAGAACTTTTGATGAATTTAGATGATGTTCCGGAGGATATCCGTACGGCGGTGAAAAATAATGGAGGAGGACACGTTAACCATTCATTTTTTTGGGAGACAATGTCAAAAAACGGGGGAGGAGAACCAAAAGGTGAATTGGCAGAAGAAATAAAAAAAACTTTTGGTAACTTTGCTGACTTTCAACAAAAGTTTAACGATGAAGGTGTAAAACGTTTTGGATCCGGATGGGTTTGGCTGGTAAAAACAAAAGATGGAAAATTGCAAATTTTTTCCACTGCAAATCAAGATAATCCAATCATCGACGGTCAAACTCCGCTTATAACAAATGATGTTTGGGAACACGCTTATTATTTGCAATATAAAAATTTGAGAATAGATTATCTGAAAGCTTGGTGGAATATAGTGAATTGGGAGGAGGCAGAAAAAAGATTTACAAAAATATAAATTAAAACAACCCCGTAACGGGGTTGTTTTTTTACTCCGAAGGATGCTAAAATACGATAATATTATTTTATTAATAAAATTATGATTACTTTAAATGATGTAAAAAATAATGCGCAGATCGCAAATTTTATAAAACAAACTGAAGAAGCGATGACTGCTTTAAGCTATACAAATCATGGTGTGAGACATACAAACTTGGTGGCCGACAGAGCAAGGCAAATTTCTAAAAATATTGGTTTAACGCAAAGAGAGGGAGAATTGGCGTCTATCGCCGGATACTGCCACGATATGGGGAATTTTTTAACCAGAACTTTTCACCACTATTACGCCGCGTTACTTTTTCATCAAATTTTTCAGCATGAAATGGAACCGGAAGAAATTTCAACAGTAATGCAAGCAATTTCAAATCACGATAAAGAAGAAATGAATTTTTCTCATTCAGTTGCTGCGGTGCTTGTGTTGGCGGATAAATCTGATGTAGATCGTTCTAGGGTTACAGAAAAGGATATGGAAAAGATAAAACTTGATATACATGACCGGGTAAATTATGCGGCAACGGGGAGTAATCTGAAAGTTGATAAGCAAAAAAAGAGAATTACTTTGACTTTAAAGATTGATACTAATTTTTGTCCTATAATGGAATATTTCGAAATTTTTACAGAAAGAATGGTTTTTTGCAGAACAGCAGCGCAGTTTTTGGGGTATGACTTTGGATTAGTTATAAACAAGTTTAGACTTTTATAATGAATAGTGAGTTTTATGTTATATGTGACAACATAAGGAGCTTAGAAAATATCGGCTCAATTTTTAGAACATCAGACGCGCTGGGAGTCTCAAAAGTATTTTTGTGCGGAATTTCGGGGCGACCGCCGCATCATAAAATTTCTAAAACAGCTCTTGGGGCAGAAGATAGAATTTCATTTGAATACTACAGACAGACAAGTAGATTAATAGACAAATTGAAAAAGGGAAAAATCCAAATAGTTGCATTGGAACAGGACAAAAAAGCAATTGATTATAGAAAGCTAAAACCAAAGTTTCCTCTGGCTTTAATTGTGGGGAACGAAGTAAAAGGAGTTTCTAAAAAAATATTAAGTAAATGTGATAAAATAATCTATCTGCCTATGTTGGGGCAAAAGGAATCATTAAATGTATCAGTGGCTTTCGGAGTCGCAGGATATGAAATTATCAAAAATATTAAATAAAAACTCAATAAAATTATGACAGACGCACAACTATTAGTTTTTTTAAGCGACCCTAAGGTTCAAATAGTGCTAATAATGTTAATTGTTTGGGAGTTAGTTTGGAAAGGAATTGCTCTCTGGAAAGCTTCTAAAAATAACAGTAAACCGTGGTTTATTGCATTGTTAGCTATAAATACAGTCGGAATATTACCGATAGTATATATTTTTTATTTTTCCAAGAAGACAAATAATCAATGAAACAAACAACCCTTTGTTTATTGTTTAGAGAAGGGGAGATACTTTTAGCTATGAAAAAGCGAGGTTTTGGTGTAGGCCGATGGAACGGAACCGGTGGTAAATTTGATCCAAATGTCGACAAAGATATTCTTGATGCAGCTATAAGAGAAACCAAAGAAGAAATCGGCGTGGAAATAAAAAATCCGGAAAAGGTTGGGCTGTTCCATTTTAAGTTTGTGAACAAAGAAGATTGGAATCAAGATGTATCTTTATTTGTTGCTAAAGAATGGCTGGGAGATCCTGTTGAGTCTGAAGAAATGATGCCAAAATGGTTCTCTATTAATGAAATTCCATACGAAAGTATGTGGCCAGATGATATTCATTGGATGCCTCATATTTTGAAGGGCAGAAAAGTAGAAGCGGATTTTCTTTTTGGCGAGGGGGACAAAATATTAGACTACAATGTGAAGATTGTAGAAAGCATTTAATAATAAAGTTAGATAAAAAACCCAGCCTATTGGCCGGGTTTTTGTTTGGCGCGTCCTCCCTTGACATTAACCTTCGCTTTTGATAACATTTATCATTACAGACTAAATTAGTCTGATATGCGTATATATGATAAAAATTTCTAAAAAAGCACAATATGGGTTAAGGGCAATAGTTTTGCTTGCTAAAAATTATAGGGCAAAGCATATTTTGTCTGTACGGGAAATTGCGAATAAAGAGGGAATACCCTATGGCTTCTTGGAAAAAATAGTTTTACAGCTTGAAAAAGCTGGTTTGGTAAAAGGAAAAAAGGGAGCTCTCGGAGGATACGTGCTTTCTAAAAGTCCGGCAAAAATTAATACAAATGATATAGTCTCTGTTTTAGAGGGCAAGGAGAGTACAGTAAATTGTGCTTTTTGCGGAAGGTCAAAAAAATGTTTAACGAAAAATGTTTGGAGAAAAATTGATCTAGCAATTGAGAAAACATTAAAATCAATAACTTTAAAAGATTTAATATCATGAGAGGAATATATTTAGATTACGCAGCCACAACTCCGGTAGATAAAAGAGTGTTAAAAGCAATGCAGCCATATTTTTCAGAAGAATTTGGAAATTCTATGTCTTTGCACTTTTCTGGACAAACAGCAAAACTTGCTTTAGAAAACTCAAGACAGATTTTAGCTGACGCAATAAACGCCAACCTAAACGAAATTATTTTTACAAGTTCTGCTACGGAAAGCAATAATTTAGCCTTGAAGGGAGTTGCGCTCGCTAATAAATCAAAAGGAAATCATATTATTGTTTCTTCTATCGAGCACCCTTGTATTGTTGAATCTGCAAAATGGTTAAAAAAACAGGGCTTTCAAATTACAGAATTGCCAGTCGATAAATTTGGCTTATTAAATCCAAAAGACGTTAAAAGCGCGATTACAGACAAAACAATTTTAGTATCTATAATCCACGCTTCAAACGAAATCGGTACAATAGAGCCGATTGCAGAAATAGGGAAAATTTGCAAAGAAAAAGGAGTATATTTTCATACGGATGCTTCGCAATCATTTGGGAAAATTCAGATTGATGTTAAAAAAATGAACATAGATTTGCTTACCGCAAGTTCTCATAAAATTTATGGA
>Ga0247841_10010332_pt1 | contig 12741 bp, 9 predicted proteins | sample LaCruzMarch2015__2_FD_192410 | JGI IMG/M metagenome (GOLD analysis project Ga0247841, IMG submission 192410) | Freshwater microbial communities from meromictic Lake La Cruz, Castile-La Mancha, Spain - LaCruzMarch2015_18m | ecosystem: Environmental > Aquatic > Freshwater > Lake | place: Spain... | reverse complement strand
GTTTGGACACTGTGTGGACTCGCAGTGCCTGAGCCCTACGCCGCAACGCTCGCCGTGGACGGCGCAGCCCCCGTAGTTCTGCACGACACGATCGAGAGCAGTGCGCTGATCCAATAGGCGGCCTAGTCCATGAAGACGGTCACGCCACGCTCCGCCAGGAGCGCCACGACGCGCGCCACGTCGTCCGCGGAGATCCCCGTGAGCGGGCTCCGCGAGAGCGCGACCGAGTCGCCGGCGCCGAGGCCGATGCAGGCGAGGAGCACCGAAAGGTCCCCCACCGGGTTCCCGACCAGGTTGAGCGTCGCCGCCGTCCTCTCGCCGGGGGCGAACATCGTGTAGTCGCCGAGCCATTCGAGTCCGACGAGCGGCGAGAGGTCGCCGATCTGGTTCCACGAGAGGTCGATCTCCTCGAGCCCCGGCATCTGGGCGAGGGCGTCAATGTCCGAGATCCCGTTCGCGGCAACGCAGAGGATGGTGAGTTTCGGCAATCCAATGAGCGGCAGAAGGTTGGTGACGCGGTTGTTTCCCAGATCGAGGTCCCAGAGCTTGGACATTCGCCCGAGCGGGCTCGCGTCGGCGATCACGTTCCCACGCAGGCGGAGCTCCTTCATCTTGGAGAGGCCGGCGAGCGGAGAGATGTCCGCAATCGCGTTCCACGAGAGGTCGAGGCGATAGAGGTTGGGGAGGCTGGACAGCGCGGAGATGTCCGAGATGGCGTTGGACGAGAGGTCGAGGATCTCGATGCTCGTGAGGCCCTGCAAGGCATCCAACCGCTCAACGCGGTTCCCGGGCATCGCTAGCTCGACGAGTGCCGACAGGTCGCGCACGAACGACAAGTCCGAGATACCCCCACCACGGAGGCGGAGGTACCGAAGGTTGCGGCAGAACGTGATCCCTGTGGGATCGAGATCGCGGTCAGCGCGGATCTCAAGCGTCCGTACACGCAGAAGATCGTGCCGCGTGAATTCCGCGCCATCGGCCAAACCGAGAGAGCTTCGGATGGCGTCGGCGACGGCTGAGTCTGGCACGAACACGGGCTCGTCGGGAACGCCCATCGCGAGCAGGTCGGAGATACGACTCGGGTCGAGCGCGCCGGAGTAGATGCGAAGTTCATCGATGTCGCCGGTGAACGAGCGAAGGTACGTCCACCCAGCGTAGGCGCTCCCTCCGATGGTGAACGGATTCCCTGCCGTGCGAATGTCCTGGATGGAGTACCACTCGCTGGCCTCGAGACGCCCGTCGACCCAGACTTCCTTTCTGCCGTCGGGCAGACGCTGGACGACCAGGTGGTGCCACACGCCGTCGTCCCAGCGGAACGTCGTCGTGGTCAGGTCCTGGCGGTGGTTCACGCCGCGCGTGTCATCCGTTCGGAAGATCAGAGCACCGTCAGCGCCGATCCACGCGGAGTACTCCGGACCATAGTCATTGTACCGAGCGTGCGACGAGAAGAGGGCCCCGGGGTTGTTCGGATTGACTCGGCCGGAGCGGAACCAGAGCGAGACGGCGAACGGCCCCTCGAGGGGCTCGTAGGCCCCCGACGCGCGGATGTAGCGGAGATCGGTCGGCTGATTGTCGAACCGCGCGGCGTTCCCCACGATGCCGGGAATCAACTCGCCGCCGTGGTCGACCGTGCCGCCGCCGCCCGCCGCCTCGCTGAAGCCCGAGTCGAACGGGAAGTAGACGACGAGGGGCGGCCCGTCGAGGCGGGCGGCGGAGACGCCGGCGATGATGGGAATGTCCATCCCGGGCGGCATGTCCAGAACGGGCGTCTGGAGCTCGTTCGCCTGCTCGCTCCACTCCGATACACCTCGGATGACGTACTCGGATAGCTCCGACATGGAGAGCACGTCGTCTCCCCGGTCGACGCCGTCTTCCTGCAGCCCGCGCAGCAAGAAGTGGGTGAACACGCCATGACCCAGGAGGGGATTCTCGAGTGCGAGCTCGCTCGGCGAACAGGCGGCGAGCACTCCGCGGATCGGCCCGCCGAGTCCCGCGGTCATGACGTCGCGCGCGACGGAGCCGTAGTCCGCAACCTCGCGCGTCGTGGTCCCGGCCATGCGGCTCTGCCCCCCGCTGTAGCAGGAGTCGAGGAAGAGGGACACCGCCCCGCTTCCCAGCCCCGCGATCCACGCGCCCAGCTCGTCGTCCGTGACGTACGTCGATGGGTTCAGCAAGATCGCATCCTGAGGCAGGATGCACTCGTCCATCCCGTCGCCGTCCGCCTCGTCGCCCTCACGGTCAACGACCGTCGACCCGTGTCCGGCAAAGTAGATGAACGCGAGGTCGGACGGACCTACCTGTTCGTGCAGCCACTCGAACCCCGCCGCAAGACCGTCCCGCGTCGCCTCTCCCTCCGTGAGCAATAGGATGTCCGGTCGCGCGAAGCCGCACTGTGTTTCGAGCACGAGAGCCACTTCCCGGGCGTCCGACGCTGCGTACTCAAGGTCGGCGATGCTCGGATCGGCGTACTCCGATATGCCGACGAGGAGCGCGTAGGACGCCGCGCGAGACTCGGCGCAACCCACGGACAGGACAACAAGGATGAGAAGGACTCGCCAGTTCATTCGGCTCCGCCCAGCGGAATCGTCTTCGGAACGCGGAGATACGCTCCCGGCGGAACGAACTCGCCGTCGGTTGTGAGCTCGAGATTGAGGAGAACAATCATCGGCCACAGCCCGCCGTCCCCGAGAGTCTTGACGGCCACCGTCTTCCACGTGTCGCCGGGCTCGGCGACGTAGATCGTGGCTGCATCAAAGGCAAGCGCGGCAGACGAGAGGGGGACTCCGTACTGACACAGGAGGCCGATCGTGTACGCCGCCGCCCGATGCGGAGGATACTCGTCGAACGCGTGCAGAGCGCGGACGAGGCCTTGCGGATCTAGTGAGCTGCGTGAGCCTGACGCCGCGGCCGGCTGGGGATTCGCCGTTCCCCTGGCGAGCGGATTCCCGGGCGCCGCTGGATCAGACGTTCCCGTTTGATCGCCAAGGGCGATCGACAGGGACACAATCGACAGAACCACCGCCATGACGCCCATGTGCCGCAAGAGGATGCGCACGCCTCCGGAGGGAGGGTGAAAGCGCCGAGTAGCGCACGAAGCAGAGAGGAGGCCACGGCGCACGACATCGTACCGGGCTCGGCACTCCGTGCAACTCGCGAGGTGTCCGCCCAAGCGCTCGAATTCGCGCGGGCGCGCCCGGCCATGCACCAGGCGCCGCAGCTCTCCGTCCCCGAGGTGGGCCTCGTCGGGCCGCGGCTCGATCTCTCCGGAGAGGGTGTCGAAGAGCCTCTCTTCAAACCGCTCGGACGTCGTCGTCACCTCCCGCGCAAATACGCCCGCGCTTCGGCGCGGGGTCCGGATGTCGGCTCCACTGCTTGGCGTACTGGCTCTCATGGATCTTTCCCGCCAGCACGTCGATCGGCGCTCTATCCACGCCCGGGAATACGGCGCTCCATTCCTTCTCGTACTCAGTCTCGAGAAGCCCGAGAATCCACAGGTAGGCTGAGAAATCGATGGGCTTGCGCTTCATCAGCGCGACCGTCTCGTCCCACGTGAGCCTCGTCCCGACCGCTTCTCCAAGATGGAACGCCGTTCTCTTCGGGTGGAGCGGCTCACGCGCCTCACCGCGACGCTCCCCGACGTTCGAGAACCAGTAGAGGATGGCGATTCGGAGAGCACAGCGCACAGCGCGCCTCGCGGAACTGGCGAGCGTCACGCAGGCCCTCAACGTGACATATGCCGCGCACTCGTCGGGCGAGGAGACATCGCCGCAGAGGGTATCAGAGTCAAGCTCGTCAGGGCTCACCGGAAGCCCGTGAAACAAGCGGTTCCACAGGGAGAGCCGCGCCGACCGCCCTCGCAGGATCCTCTCTGGCGTCATCGCGCCGACCGCTCCTCCTCGTGGCGCCATCTCACCCGCGGCGGAGAGCACCTTCCAATGGAGTATAGCGCAGCGCCCTGCCCGCGTCGTGCAACAGAACCCGACGCGGGTTGGAGTCCGCCCTGGGCCGCGGTAGACTCGCACACAAGAGAGGGAGGCCATGCCGTTGTTCAGCTTGAAGAGAGACGGGATTGCGCTGCGCGCCTTTGAGCCCACGGATGTCCACGCGCTCTACACCTACCTTAATGACCCTGCTCTCGAGGGAAGGCGCTACCTCCCCGACGGGTTCCCCGACCTGGCGCCGCTTTCTGCGCGGCACGTGGAGGAAATCCTTGAGCATTGGCACAAGGAGAGCGAGTCGTGGACGTTGGCCGTCGTCGACACCACGTCGGGCGCGCTCCTCGGCCACGTCCGCGCCGATTGGGAGTGGGATCCGCACTGTCCTTCGGCCAGCGTCGTCATCGCACCGGCGCAGCAACGGCGGGGAATTGGTTCCGCGGTGCTCGCAGTCGCCCTTGCCTTCCTGTTCGAAGAGACTCCGGCTCACGTCGTAAGCGGCTGGGTTGCGTCATGGAACGAGCCCGCCCTGGCCTTCGCCCTTCACAACCGGTTCTCGGAAGCCGGACGCCAGCCGCGCGGCGGCCTGCACGCCGGCTCCTTCTACAGCCATGTTGCCCTGGATCTTCTCCGCGGCGAATGGACCGCCATGCGGGAGAGACGCTATGTCGCTTGAGGGAAAGCTCGTCGTACTGCGTGAAGAGCGCCGCGAGGACCAGAGGCTGTTCGCTGACCTACGCAACGACCTGGGTACCCAGGCGTGGCCCAAGGGGCTTCCGCCAGACTACACGGAAGAAATGCACATCAAGCGCCTGGAGACGCGCGAGTTCTCGTATGAGCGAGACAGCGCACGGTTGGCGATCGTCGAGAAGGCGTCAGGACGGCTCGCCGGATTCGTTTCGTACACCGGCGAACAACACCGCCTGTCCGCGAGCATCGGGATCGTCGTCAGTAGGGAGTTCTGGGGAACCGGCATCGGATTCGACGCCCAGGAGGTCCTGCTCGGCTTCCTGTTCGACGAGCTTGGGCTGCGTGAGGTCCATCTCTGGACGCACTCCGGCATCTCGAAGGCCATCGCGCTCGCCGGTCGTTCCGGCTTCGTGGAGTGCATCCGGCTGCGCGAGTCCGTGTTCAAGAACGGCCGTCTTCTTGACGGGGTCGTCATGAGTCTCCTGCGCGAGGACTACTTCGCGCGCCACCCCGACAAAGTCGATCGGCTTCCCAAGTTGGCTTAGTGCCAGACGAAACAGACAAGGTGCAGGGAGGGGTCTCTTTCATGAACGAGGCTGTGGCCAAGCGGCTCGAGGAGAGGTTGGTTCGCTACGCGCGCATCGACACGCAGAGCGACGAGACATCGGAGACGGTGCCGACCACCGCTCGGCAACTCGACCTCCAGCGAGTCCTCAAGGCCGAACTTGAGGATCTCGGCGCAGCCGACGTCGAGCTGAACGCCGCGGGGTTCGTGCTTGCCACCGTACCGGCAACCGTACGGCGTGCCGCGCCGACCGTCGCTCTTCTTGCTCACGTCGACACGGCGTCCGACTTCGCCGCGAGCGGCGTCAAGCCCATCGTCCACCGGGACTATCGCGGCGGCGTCCTCACGCTGCCGGGAGACCCTAGCGTGATCATCGATCCGGCGAAGGAGCCAGCGTTGGCGGCCCGACGAGGTGACACGATCATCACCGCGGACGGAACCACCCTCCTCGGCGCCGACGACAAGGCGGGAGTGGCCGCCATCGTCACCTGCGCCGAACTCCTGCTCGCAGACCCCTCGATCCCACACGGTCGTGTCCGCCTCTGCTTCACGCCGGACGAGGAGACGGGCACCGGCATTGGCCACCTCACGCTCGAGGAGCTGGCGGCCGACGTCGCCTACACGCTCGACGGCGAGGCGCTCGGGGAAGTCACCTATGAGACGTTCTCCGCCGACCGCGCCGTCCTCCAAATCCACGGCGTGGCGATCCATCCCGGAAAGGCGAAGGGACGCATGGTGAACGCGCTGACCCTTGCCGCGAAGGTGATCGGCCTGCTTCCGCAGTACGCGCGATCGCCGGAGACGACGGCCGGCCGGGAAGGCTTCATCCATCTGGTCCATCTCCAAGGCACGGCCGCGGAGGCCGAGCTTGCGTTCATCCTGCGGGACTTCGAACTCGACGGACTGGAAGCGCACGGTGAGGCCCTCCGCGCGGCAGCCGACGCGGTCGCCAAGCTCGAGCCCCGCGCGAAGGTCACGTGCACGATCACCCGCCAGTACCGCAATATGCGCTACTGGCTGGAGAAAGACATGCGGCCAGCGGAACTCGCGCTGGAAGCCGTGCGGCGCGCCGGAGTCGCCCCGATCGAGGTGCCCGTCCGCGGAGGCACGGATGGGTCACAACTCACCGAACGCGGACTCCCGACGCCAAACCTCTTCGCCGGAGTGCACAATCCGCACGGCCCCCAGGAATGGGCGAGCGTGGAGGAAATGGGAAGGGCCGTCGAGACCTGCATCCACCTCGTACGCCTGTGGGCGGAGGAACAACCGACGACCCGCTAGGAGATCCGCGGTCACGCTGGAAGTCTGCAGCGCGTCGCGGCACTACGGCAGCAGTGGCTGACAGCGGCGCGACGCTAGCGAACGGGCGTCGCGTAGTACGGACTCGCCCCGACGACCGCTTCGATCTCGGTGCGGAATGCGTCCCTGTCCGAGAACAGATAGTAGGTCTCGAGCGCATCCCATGCCGCCTCTGGTTCTCCCGAGTACAGGTAGTCTAGGACGAGCGGAAGCACGTCGCACTTCGGCGTCCCGTCCCAGCCAGCGTCCCCATCGCCTGTGAGGGCGAGTTTCGCGCGCTCGGTATCGAGGCGGATCTCATCGCGATAGAGCTCCGGATAGACGTAGCTCTTGGGGGCGTAGCGCCTTTGCCCGGAGTCGTAGACGAGGACGGCAGGAACGCACGGCGACCCGGCGAAGCAGCAGTAGTCGTAGGCAAACGAATCGTCGCACGTCCGAAACTCGAACACCGAATCGCTGTCGAGATCGACGAACTCGCCCGGCGCGTTGCCCCCAGGCGACGCAGGCAGGCCGATCGGAACGAGCGTCTCGGCCAGATCGTAGACAAACGTCGCGAAGCAGCAGTGAGCGCCACCGCTGTAGCTCTCGATGATCACGTTGGGATGGCCGCTCCCGTCGACGTCCTGGCCGGACAGCTTTCCCAGTCCCGTGGCCCAGTCGACGCAGACCGGGCGAGCGTCGCCAAGATCGACGGTCACAACGCGATAATAGCTCGGCGCCGCCTCATCGAGACTCTTCCAGACTCGGACGACGTAGTCGCCGTAGCGCTCCATTCGCTCCACAACGCTCGGGGGCCACGGTGACTCCACGACCGGAATGCCGGTCTCCGGAGCTTGCACGGCGCCGCTGAGCGCCACTGCGACGAAGGCCGCACCGATGTCCCGCGAGGGACAACAGAAGGCATTGGCTCACGACTCTCTCGATCAACCCCTGCTCCTTCACGGTTCCCTGTCGCAAGTCTCACTCGATCTTGCGCCCCCGACCTTGCCACGCGTCTCGCGCAAACTGGAGGACTCTCGCGCCTCCACAAGGCACGAGGGCCATGTACCGAGCCTCACCGCGTGTCCAATACGAGAAGGGGACAAGAGCAACCTCCCACCCGCCAGCCATCGTCGGCACTCGCCGGGAAACCGCCCCGCCCCTCACGGGTACGTACGGTGCGTCCTCGTCCAACCTTGTGCCGACGCAGCAAGGAAAGGAGGTTCTTGTGAAGAACACCGCCTCTCGGAGGTCGTTTCACATTCGTCTTGTCCAGAGTTATAGTCGTCCTAAGGAGGTAATGCGCATGACACATCGGCGGGCGGAGGTCGGCCTTCGGTCTACGTGGCATTCCTGGTTGCTTGTGCTTCTCGTCGGCTTGGCTGTCGTCGGGCCGGTGTTCGCCGCCCTAGGACAGGAGGAGCGAGTCGCGGAGCGCATTCTCCGCACGGTGACACTGCTTCCCGAAGATGATTTGCCGGCGCTCGTGCGGCTGGCCGTCGTCCTCAACCTGGCACCGGAGCTGCACGCTCTCTTCATGGGGGCTCCGCGAGACTACCTGGCAAACCAGACGGTGACCGCATCGATCGATCTGGCGCCAAGCGCATTCCAGATCACGGCGATCGACTTCTCCACGGTGCCGGAGGCCGCCGAGGACGCATGGTTCGGCGTCGCCGAACCTCTCGAAGGGCTCGTCTTCGAACCCAAAGGACTCGGCATCTTCTATCGCAACGTGGGCATCTTCCTGCAGGAGGCCCACGAGCCGCTGGACGGCGAAGTCGGCGGAACAATGCGCACGAGCGACGGTTCGCCGACGCAGCAGATTGAGGACATGCTGGCGCTCATTGCCCGGCTGACTGCCGAGGCGCTGGAGACCCTGCGCACCGCGATGAAGGATCTGGATCGGCTGCCGGTGGACTCACCGGAGCGGGCCACCTTCCTGCGAAACCCGCGGGAGTTTCTCCTCAGCCGTGAGCTCACTCTGCCTGCCTCCACGTATCGCATCGTGGCCATCGACTTCGAGCGGGCTCTCGCCGTGGGCGCTGTCAAGGCCGACCACATTCGGGCGGGACTTGCCGTGATCCCGGAGGGTATCGGCGTCTTCGGCACGGAGGTGGGGATCTTCCTGCAGTTGGCGATCTAGCGAGAAGTCTCCGGCGGGAAGAGACGGGGGGAAGGGCGCCGCAGCGCGGTGGCGTGGAGGCAAGGAGGGCGCATGCTAGAGGCGTTTGCTGTGGAAAAGGTGTCTGGACGACGGATCCGCGCCGCGGGCATCGTCGCGAGTCTAGTCGCCATCCTCGCGATCGGCGGCCTCGCCGTTGCTGGGGCCGACATCTCGGTTGAATCTCTTCAGATCGGCCTCGTCGAAGGGCCGTTGCAGGTGAACCGCACAACCCTCGGCCTCGATAAGGGCATCGTCGGGGACACGGTGCGCGTCAGCGCGCTCGTGAAGAACGACGCAACCGTTGCCGTGGGAGAATGCGAGGTTGATTTCTTCTTCACCGAGATCATCTCGGGCGAGCACGGCAGGCTGGGAACGCAACTCGTGTCCGGCCTCGAACCCGGCGAAGAGAAGCGACCGGTCGTGTTGTTCGACACGTCCGCGCTCCTGCCCGGCATCTACGCTTTCTCGGCGGAGGCCGACCCGCGGGACGCTCTCGGCGACACGGATCCCTGCGACAACACCGCGCCGCGCGGCCCCTGCGCCGGGGCAACGGCGGAGAGTCCGGACAAGTACACGCTGACCCTGCTTCGCGAAGGCCGTCACATCTCGCAACTCGCGGTGCGCGATCCGTTTCCCGCGTGCCGTATGGGTCGTCTCCAAACGAGCCTGACCGTCAATGTGTACAACGTCGGCACGGAAACCCTGTCCGGCAGTGACCTCGCAGTGTACGGCTACTATCGGCTCGGGCTGACCGCTCCGGCCAACGAGTTCGCGCCCCTTGTCACCGACGCGTCCGGAAACCCTGTCCAGTTGTCGAAGATTGTCTCGCTTGGCGATCCTGGCAAGTCGGGCTTCATCATCATCACGCTCAACTACGACGCCTTCAGCCGCCTGTTCGCGCCTCGCAGCGACGTCGCGGACGCTGGCGACGTCCTCGGCCGGGCAAACCCCGTCCAGATCCGTATCACCGTGCAGCCGGCCGACGGGAGCGGAACGTCTCAAGACATCTTCCTCCCTGACCAGTTCCTGCTTTCCCAGTTCTACTCAACGGTCGACTTGTGGACCTTCCCAGCGCGGTCGTCGTGCTGTTCGGAGGGGTGCATCACCACGACATCGGTCCAGGTCGAGCCGGCGGTGGCCGGCGGCCTGGTGTTCCACGTGGCGGCGGACGCGAGCGGCGACACGCTCCACGTCCTCAAGGTGCGAACCGGCGAGGAGAAGGGGACGTGGTCCGCCCCGTCGGGACGGACACTCACCGGCCCTATGGCTACCTACGACCCGACCACCGCGGCCTACCGCGTGTTCGTCGGGGCGAGCGATGGCCGAGTCTACGCGCTCGAGGGCGTCGAGAAGGAGGAGGGCGCCTTCCTCGTCGACCTGTGGCAGAGTGCGACGTCCGACATCGTGAAAGGAGACACGCACCTCGTCCTGTCCGCCGACGGCACGAAAATCATCGTCGGTTCGGAGAACGGGGCGTTCGTTCTCGACGCCACGAACGGCCAAGCCCTGCGCAAGGTGACGCAGTACGGCGCCGTGACCTCGGCACCCGCGTACGTCGACTCCACCGGCGCCCTATGGATCGCGACGGACGAGATCGTGCGCGGGATCCTCCCAAGTGGAGGCGAGTGCACCTACGACCTCCAGGACCGCGTGACGACGGATCTCTTGAAGAACCAGAGGGAGACTGCGCTCTTCTTCGGGACGCAGTCCGGCTTCCTCCACGCGGTCGACCTCGCGGTGAAAGTCGGCACGTGCACTCAGCTTGCGGAGACCGATCCTCTCCGATCGGTCGTCGGCATGTCGCTGGTGAGCGCTGATGATGACGCGACGATCTACCTCACGAGCGACATCGGCGAGATGGCGCGGGTCGAGTACGACCACGGCCGAGGATTCCGCAACATGACGACGTCGACTCGGCGACTCGAGCCGTCAGCCGTTGCGGTCGGACCCGCGCTCCTCGCGAACGCGGCGGGGGACGACGCGGCCGTCATGTTCGTGTCCGGCCAGATGCGCGAGGGACGAGCGACGCGCCCCATCCTGCAGGCATGGGATCGCAACCTAGAGAAGTACGAGAGCGTGACCGTCTGGGGAACCGCAGTGCCGTTCCTGTTCAAGCCGGAGGATGGCGGAACGGCGCCCGCGAGCCTGTTGCGGCCGATCGTCGACCCGGAGACGTTTACCCTGCTGGTCGCGTCGTCGGATGGACACCTGTACGCGTTTGATCTGAGTCAATTCGAGTAGCTGGCGGTAGGACCGAGCGAAACGAAGAGGAGCTGAAGCAAAGGAGCAAGGGGGCGGGAATGCTGGCAGGCCGTTGGCGTTGCGCAGTGCTTCTCTTCTGTGCGGGTCTCTTGTGGGCGGTCGTGGTTCCGTCGATCGGAGGCCAGGAATCGCTCGTCGACCTCCGCGTCTCCCAGATCTTCCTCGAACCCGCAACGTCCGTCGTGAGCGGCGAAGCGGTGACAGCCGCGGCGATCGTCGAGCGGTCGGGGCCGCCGCTTGAGGTCGATGCCGAGGTCGAGATCACGTGGCGCCGTCGCGACCGCGAAGAACCATGCGGCACGGCCCTCGGCGTCTTTCCCGCGGGAGACGGACCCCTTGCTCTCCAGTTCGTTGCGACGATTCCGACAACCGATCTCGCCCCGGGCGCGTACGAGATCATCGTCGTCGTCGATCCGGCCGGGGTCATTCCCGAAGGGAGCGAGTCCAACAACCGCCTCGCAGCGTCGCTCGAGATCCTGTCACCCATGGCAGAGCTGCACCCGGTGAGTGCGGAGATCACGCCAACACCTCCCATGTCGTGGGGCGAGACCGCCACGATCACGGCGGGCGTCATGAATACCGGACAGGCCGCCGCGGGTCCATTCCACGTCGGGTTCGCCCTCTTCCCCGTCTACTGCGTCGATGAACGCACCGGGGAGCGATGGTCCATCGCACCATCGGACTCCGCCAACGCCAAGGGGCTCACGCCGTGGCAGTTCGTGCCCGACCCGCAGGGCACCAGAAGTCCGCAGGCGACCGGGCTCGCCGCCCTCGCCGACGCGGTGCCGGGTGACGCGTGGATCCTCTTCGCCGAGACGCAGATCGCGGGCCTGGAGAGGGATCGCCGCGTCGACGTCAACGCCGCCCTTTCTACCGGGCTGCCCCTTCGTCTCCTCTTGACAACCTCCGGCGCACACGACGGCGCGATCGGAACGTCGTCCATGGCCGTTCTCTCGTCCGCTGATGTCGACCGCATGGTGTCCTGTGCCACGACCTACGCCGTCCGAGTATCGGTCGAGGACGCCTACGGCATCGCCGATGCCGATCCAACGAACAACGTGCTCGACGTCGCGCTCAGCGTGCGCCCGTCGACGCTCGAACTTCCCGACCTCCTCCCGATCGCCGCGTCGTTCAGTCGGCCGATGCCGCTGAACTGGGACGACGACGTCGACATCGAAGTACTCGTCGCCAACCGCGGCGGCGGAACGGCCCCGTCGAGCGGTGCGGCGGGAATCGCCGTCGCGTTCTCCTACCGGGCCGCAGGAGCGACATCGTGGACGCCGCTCGTCATCCGCACGATCCAGCGCCTCGGGATCGACGAGGATTCGAGCACAGACACCGTCGAGGCGACGATTGATGCGAGCCCCAGCGCGCTCGACCTCGTCCCTGGAAGCTACGAACTCCGAATTGTCGTTGACGACGGGAACGCAATCCCCGAACAGGATGAACACAACAACGAGATCGTCCTCGGGTTCTCCGTCCAGGGAACCGAACTCCACCCCGTCGGGCTCGAAGTCTCGAGCGCTTCGATTCGGCAAGGCGATTCCGTGAATGTCGCCGCGACGATCGAGAATACGGGAGAGCGAAGCCTCGACGGCTTCACTGTCGGTTTCTACGTCGGCGAGGCAAGGTTTGACACGTTCACGTACCGTGCCAACGCAACGGGAGATCCGGGGCTCGAGCGGGAGGACCGCATGCGAGCCCAGGGAGTTCTCAACACGGAGGATCTCGTGCCTGGGATCTACTCCCTGCGCGTCGTGGTCGATCCCGACAATAGAGTTGCCGAGCTCGACGAGACGAACAACGTCATCAGCGCGACGATCACCGTCCTGCCTCCGACCGAGCGG
>Ga0247841_10010331_pt1 | contig 12743 bp, 6 predicted proteins | sample LaCruzMarch2015__2_FD_192410 | JGI IMG/M metagenome (GOLD analysis project Ga0247841, IMG submission 192410) | Freshwater microbial communities from meromictic Lake La Cruz, Castile-La Mancha, Spain - LaCruzMarch2015_18m | ecosystem: Environmental > Aquatic > Freshwater > Lake | place: Spain... | reverse complement strand
AAAACTTTGTTATGGCAATAAGATAAAAATTGGTAATACCGATACCGATGTTTTAACAAATAGCAGTAATGGTTTCAACTCATTAAAGCAGTATGTGGCTAACGGTTGTTTGAATTTTGCGGTGGATAGTGGATCTGCAGCTACGACAAAAAATAAGGGGCAAATAGCGGTGGCAAAAATTAAATTTACAGCGGTAGATTATGGAAAAAGCGATTTAACGTTTAGTGAAAATGACACATATTATGCTTATGAGAGTTCAGACCAGGCTGGGACGACTGCTTCGTTTAAAGGGATATCTTTTGAGGTTGTTAATGACCCCACCAACACGCCAACACCGACGCCGACCAATACACCGACACCAACACCAACAAATACGCCGACGAGTACACCGACGTTGGTACCCACCAACACGCCGACATTAACACCAACCAATACACCAACTAATACCCCAACGAGCACGCCAACGGTAACGCCGACGATTATGCCTTGGGCGAATATGTGTCGAAGTGTGAATATCGTTGATATCGTTAATACACCAACGCCAACCAATACCCCGACAAATACACCGACCAATACACCGAGGCCGACCAATACGCCAACAAATACGCCGAGACCAACCAATACCCCGACAGTGATGCCGACACCGGTGGTGACAACCTTGCCGAAAGAATGTTTATATCAGGGAAGAATCTTCTTACCGGGTGATGTTTTTTGTCTGGATATTTCAAAATTAGCTAAATGTGGCGACAATCATAATATTATTGAAATAGACGATTGCGGACTTAAAAAGATGATCTGCAATGGGTCCAGTTGTATAAATAATCATCCGGAATGCGTGATTCGATGTGAACAAATAAGGCCGGATTATGCTGGAGTGAATAAATGGGGAGGGGATTATAATTGTGACGGAGTAGTGACTGTGGGAGATTATTCCGTGTGGAGAGCTGAGGCGATCGATAAAACGATTGGGGCGCGGATAGAATCGGACGGGACTTGTGACGGTAGGTCATCGGTATATGATTATTCAAGATGGAGACAGGAGTATTTGCAATGAAACAAAAAGCCTTAATCGGACTATTTATTATGGCGGTGGGGTTGGGGGTGACGGTGAATTTGACTGGAAGATCGGCAGAAACAAGAAAAGAAGCGGCGGGGAATGAAGTTTGTGGATGTCAAAAAGCGACGGGGTGTTATGGTTATGAAGGTGGGATGCGTATTGACCCAAATGCAAGATACTTTGATCCTTGTATTGGATGTGTTCAATGTAAGGATAAGGTAAGGGGAGAAGGATTGGCAAGGGTAAATATTGATACGGTTTTTACATGTGTGCCATTGAATAATAAAAGAATAACTTGGGGGGAGTTTTGCGAAAAGCCGGATGTTTATAGTGTTTGTACTAATTTGGGTTTAGAAGTTTGCCAATGTTGTAATATTGATGGATGGAGCCCCACGTATGGTAGGACAGATAAGTGTACTGTTGGTAGTTGTGGAATACCGACAGCGACATTAACACCGACGCCAACGATTACACAAACTCCCACTCCAACTCTTACTCCCACTCCAACAGAAGTGCCGAAGAACTGGCAGAAAACATGTAAGAGTGTGAATGTGGGGGAGATCATTCACCCCGAATGTAAATTCAGGTGTGAACAGATAAAGACGAATTATGTCGGACCAGACAAATGGGGAGGAGACTACAATTGTGACGGAATCCTTAGTGGAGGAGATTTCAGTGTCTGGAGAAACGAAGCGATTGATGGAGAGTACGTCGAAGGCAGAGTTGATGCGGATGGTACTTGTGATGGCAGATCGACAGTGGCAGATTATTCAAGATGGAGAGAGGAGCTTCTAAAACAATTTTTAATTACTAATTTTTAATTTTTAATATACAATTAGATAGTGAAACGGAATAAATTATTAATCGGAATGTTCATAGTGGCGGTGGCGATGGGAGTAACGGTTAACCTGGCACAGAGATCTCAGGAAACGAGGCGAAAGGCGGCGGAGATTGAGCCGACAGGGATTGGGGATCAGTGTGGTAGTTTTTCGACTAATAGTGGGGGTGATAGTAATACAACAGGATTAGTAAGGACGATGGCTTCGGGTGATATTAATGGTGATGGATATAATGATGTAATTACTTTGGTAAATGAAGAAGTTGGAAGTTCCGGGGCTAAAAGGGCATATATAAAAATATTAACCAACAAAAAGGATGGAAAATTTAGTACGGCGAGTAATGTTCTTGAAATAGGTAATTCTGGGGGAATAGGGTGTGGTAAAGGTTGTGATAATTTTGCTTTGGGGGTATTGAATAAAAATACAATCGGAATTGCGTGTAATTGTTGGAAAGGAACTTATACCGCCGATAGTATTGGTGCTTATCCCAGATTTGAAGTATTTACCTTGAATAGTGATGCGACAGCGTTGGCGAGAAAAAAAATATATGATTCAAATTATTGTAGTGGTTGTTCGTATAATCCGTATTACTTTTGGTCTACCTTTAATGTATCGCCAAACAAAGGGTTTTTCACAAAAGATATTAATGAAGATTCGTATTTAGATTTTGTTTATGGTAATGGCTTATATCTTTATACTTATTATGGAGACGAAAATGGAAATTATGCTTTAAGCAAAATTGATTATGCCAATAAAGTTGGACTTGATTATTCACTTTCAATTGATGTAAATAATAAAAAAGACAAAGTAATTGTGTCTGTCATGGGTTATAAAAGTCCGGGTTATAAGGGGAAATTGTTTATATATGATATAAAGTCTGGTTCTTTTGAGGATAAAAATAGTGCCAGTGCTTATCCTCGTTTTTCTGGCTCGATTGGTGATTTGGATGGAAGCGGAAAAAATGAAAATTATGTTTATGATGATTTTTATAGTTCTTATTATGTTTATTATCAGATTGGAACGAGTAGTTACAATCGTAATTATGGTGGTAGTCCTAGTCAATATATGATGGATAGTTGTATGATGGATTTTGATGTTGACGGAAAAGATGAAGCGGTGGAGGCATATAGTGACGGTAGTATCGAAGTGTATAAATATATAAGTGGAGTCGGGATGACGAAGATTGCCAAATACTCGATTGGAACAAATCCAAATGGATTGCAATGTGGGGATTTGAATGGAGATGGTAAAAATGATGTTTCTGTAATTAACGGAGATTTTACGGTGTCGACTTGGTTGAATTGTTATGTGGCGCCGACGAATACACCGACGGCGACACCAACGTTAACGAGTACGCCAACGCCGACAAATACACCTTCCAACACGCCGACGCCAACGCCAACCAATACTCCGACGCCGACTAATACTCCTACCAATACGCCAACGCCAACCAATACGCCAACGCCAACCAATACTCCGACTAACACACCGACCAACACACCAACGAGTACACCGACGGCGACACCGACAATTATGCCCTGGGCGGGAATGTGTAAGAGTCTGAATGTGATCAATGTTGTTAATACGCCAACGCCAACCAATACTCCGACTCTAACTCCAACTCCAACTCAAACGCCAACCAATACGCCAACAGTCACGCCGACCCCACCAATCATTCACCCCGAATGTACATTCAGGTGTGAGCAAATAAGAACGAATTATGTCGGACCAGACAAATGGGGAGGAGACTACAATTGTGACGGAGCCCTCACCGGAGGTGATTTTAGTGTTTGGAGAGACGAAGCGATTGACAAAGAATTTGTCGGGACACGAGTAGAATCGGACGGTACCTGTGACGGCAGATCAACAGTGGCAGATTACGCAAGATGGAGAGAGGAGCTTCTAAAACAATTTTTAATTACTAATTCTTAATTTTTAATGTACAATTAATTATGAAAAATAAATATCATGGTTTAGTACAGATTCCTCTTTTAATGGGTTTACTGTTGGTGGCGATTGCTTTGCCGATAGTGGCGAAGTTGGCACAAAAGTCGCAGGATGTGAGAAATCGGGCGGCGGAACCGGCAGCAGGGGAAGCGACGGCGACACCAACTTGTAATCCAAATCAGAGATGTAGTTCAGTGAAAGGTTGTGTAAAAAATAATTGTTCTAATCCTGGAATGAATGATACTAATTGTATTGACTGTGGAAGACTGGAGGGACCTAATGTTGATAATTCTTTTTGTAATTTATGTCCGACGATAGTGATAACAAATACACCAACGCCGACACCGACGATAGTTTTTAATTGTACGCCGGATGACAAGGATGTTGTCGTCAAGGCGTTTAATCCGGACGGGACCGAAGGAGTATTTTCGGTAGAAAACGGACAACTAAAAGTTGACAGTAAGTTTACGACGGATAATAAGGTTGTTTTTCAGGTGACGATCAGTAATAAGAGCAATATCAAAAATGTCGGATTGAAATTTGGCAGCAAGGCGGTAGCTTGGGCGAAATTGAGTGGGATTGTCTGGACCGGATCGGTTGAAGGGTCGGGATTGAGTTTTTACGGTGATCCGACCGCGAGCGGAAATCTGACGGTCAAATTCCCGGTGCAGATATATTTCGAGAAAGATATTCCGGTTGATATTTTGGTTCAATACTATTAATAAATAATATGAAAAAGGGCAACGCGTTTGTCATAATCGTAATTGCGTTTGCTTTGGTGGTTTTACCGATGACGGTAGAATTAATAGGAAGGTCGACGGAGACGAGGCGAAGGGCAGCAGGCGGCGGGCAATGTAGTCCGACTTTGGGCTGTTTAAATGAAAATAAGGAATTGGATTGTAGTTGTCAGCCGATTGCGGCGGAAATGCCAAGTCAATACAAGGATATAAATGTGAATTGTGGTAGATGTTCATTAAATCCTTTAGCCTTGCCACCGATTCCGGTAGTGACGATTACAAAATTAGAAGAGACGGTGAGCGAGATAAATAATTCCGGAATGATGATTGATATTATGGGAGTAGGAGACAGTAAATTTCCGATTATTCCGTTTCAATCAAAAGAACAGGATTATTATAAAGTGATTAAATGTCAGAATTTTGATTGTTCCAAAAGAGTGATTGATAATTTGTCGCATATTGAACCAAATACTTATACGGTACCGGCATCAGGGGCACAGTGTCAATGTAATTATGAAAATTCGAAAGGAAAGGCAAATGATTTTTATTGTTATTATAATAATACCCAGCCTATGAAAAGTGGTACTCCATGTGTTGCTTGTGCAAAATGTAAGAATAGTGCAAGGTGTCAAGCGGGTGGAGTAAGAGATCTCAGAAATCATATGGGGTACTGTCCTGAATTAAATCAAAATATAACATTTGGCGCATATTGTAGTAATCCAGAGGCATTTAGTATATGTAGCTGGGGGGAGGAGATCGATAATTGTATTTGTTGTGCGACAACAGGAATTAATAGTAGCTTAAACGAGGCTGATACTTGTTCAAAATCGACTTGGGTAGGGGTGACGCCGGCGTATGAAAAAACAGAGAATATGGCGCAGGGGTTGACTTGGTATCGAACTACGGTAATGAAGGGAAATAATGGATTTCCGATGATTGCTTTTAATTATATCCCCTTGCCGACGATGACGCCGAGACCGACTTTTACAATCACACCAACGCCGACAATAACACCGACATTGGCACCGGTTAGACCTTTTTCGAGAGATCCGATTTCGGTTATATCGTATAAACAATTTAGTTCTCAAAAAACAGTGCCTGCTTTTACTCCAAATACGGATATCGGTACTTCAAAGACGGAAATAGATAAGTTTTATCGAGAATATCCTTTTTCCGAAATTAAATTGAGTAATTTAAGTTCTTTATGGATGGCGATGGATACAAATAAATTGCCTTTGATTACTTTTTATGATGATGCCGATGGAACATTGAAATTAATTAAATGTGAGACGGAATATTGCGAACTGGCGTCGGACAGATATGTGGTTCCAATAATTGGCCCGGGAACTTTTGAGGGCACGGCCGGGTTAAAATACGGGAAGCATCATGCGATGGTGATTGATGGTCAAAATCATCCCTTAATTGCTTATAGTGCCGAAGATAAAGATGGTAATTCAGAATTATGGTTCATTAAATGTTCAAATGTAGATTGTAGCGACAGAGAGGGGAAGGGGGATAAGGCGATAAGATTGGACGGAGGCGGGACTCAAACGCCGCACATTACCGGTCAATATGTTTCGATGTATCTTGATTCGTCGGACAATGTACCGGTGATTTCTTATTATGATGAATATTTCGGACGTTTGATGTTTACTCGATGTAAATATACATCCTGTGCCGGAAATGTTTGGACGACAAATACAATCGACGGGGGAACGAAGGAGAATAATGTAGGCAAGTTTAGTTCCATCGCCTCGGGGTGTAACAGAAAACCGATGATCGCTTACTATGATAATAGTTTGTCGGCTTTGAAATATGCATATTGTAAAGATTTGGAATGTTCGTCGGTGGTGACCATTAAAGTTGATGGTGGGCGACAATTCGATCCGGATACCGGGAAGTATCCGAATTTAAGAATGGGAGGTGACGGTTTGCCGGTCATGTCCTATTTTAAAGGTCAGTTGAATAATAATACGGTTGGAAATATTATGTTGGCAAAATGTGGCAATTGTGAATGTATGGTGGTACCGACAAATACGCCAACACCGACTTCAACGCCAACGCCAACAAATACACCAACACAAACTCCGACTTCGACACCGAGACCAACAAATACACCAACACAAACTCCGACTTTGACACCGAGACCAACAAATACCTCAACTCCTACCCCGACGGAAGTGCCGAAGAATTGGCAGAAAACATGCAAGAGTCTGAATGTGGTGAATGTTGTGAACACACCAACACCAACTCCAACTCAAACGCCAACCAATACGCCGACAGTCACGCCGACGCCACCAATCATTCACCCCGAATGTACATTCAGATGTGAGCAGATAAAAACGAATTATACTGGACCGAACAAATGGGGAGGAGATTACAATTGTGACGGAATCCTTAGTGGAGGAGATTTCAGTGTTTGGAGAAACGAAGCGATTGATAAAGAATTTGTCGGGACACGAGTAGAATCGGATGGTACCTGTGACGGCAGATCAACAGTGGCAGATTATGCAAGATGGAGAGAGGAGCTTTTGAAACAAATTTAGTAATTAGTAAATAGTAATGTACAATTAAATAGTGAAGCGGAAAGTATTAATTGGATTATTGGTTTTGGCTGTATCATTGGCGATAACGGTTAATTTAAGTCAAAAATCACAGGAGACGAGACGACAGGCGGCGAGCAGTGAAAATGATAATTTGATTAATGCCGAAATTGATTGGATAAAATCTTTACAACAAAAAAGTGGGGCGATTTTGATGAAAAACCGAGAGAGCAAGGATTTATGGATGGATAAATCATGTTATAAAATTGAACCGTATTTTGCGTCAATTGCGGCGGAAGAAGTATTGGGCGAAACAGCCAAAAAATATGCGACGTGGTATTTATCAAAAATTACCGAGAGGGGAACAATAAATATTTATTATGCAGATTCGGCTGATAATAAGGAATATGATAGTGGGGGAAAAGATTCGGAGGATTCTTATGCGGCGACATTTATAAGTATGTTAAGAGAATATTATGAAAGTTCTGGTGACAAAACTTTTTTTACGGATAATAAGGATAAAATTAGAAATGTAATTGGTGTAATGTTGGAATTGCAGGATAGTAGCGATAGTTTGAGTGTGGTGATGAAAAATGATACGCGAAAATTTGCGATGGATAACGCCGAGGTTTTTGACGGATTAAAAGATGCGGCGTTGATTGAGAAAAATGTTTTTGGTGATACAACTCAGAGTGATTTATTAAAAAGCAGTGCGTGTAAATTAAAAAAGTCGTTTGAAAGTAATTTGTGGAATTCGACAAATAAAAATTATAATTGGGAATTAAAGGGTACTTCTGATTTGACTAATTTTTATCCACCGATGATGGCACAAATTTACCCGTATATTTATGCCGTAAATACGGATATAAATAGAGCCAAGGCGGTAAAAAGTGGATTGGATAAAAATTTTTCGGAGTGGACAAGTTTAAAAAATACAACAGAATTCTCCTGGATGCAGTTGGCATATTTTTCGCTGTTGGTTGGAGATACAACCAGTAGTGAGAAAATGATTGCTAGTGCGAAAACGCAATATTTAGATACGGGGAGGAAGTGGAAATGGTTTGTGGGTGAAGGGGCTTATTTAATAAAAACTTTGAGACAAGATAAAGATCAATTTCAGGATGAAGATGTTTGTTTGGTTATTGATCATTCCGAATGTAAATTCAGATGCGAACAGATAAAAACGAATTATATTGGACCGAACAAATGGGGAGGAGATTACAACTGTGACGGAGCCCTCACCGGAGGTGATTTTAGTGTTTGGAGAGACGAAGCGATTGATAAAGAATTTGTCGGGACACGAGTAGAATCGGACGGTACCTGTGATGGCAGATCGACAGTGGCAGATTATGCAAGATGGAGAGAGGAGTTTTTGAAACAAATTTAGTAATTAGTAAATAGTAAATAGTAATGTACAATTAAATAGTGAAGCGGAAAGTATTAATTGGATTATTGGTTTTGGCAGTTGGATTGACGGTGTTGATGGTGTTGGTACAGAGAAGTCAGGATACGAGAAATAGGGCGGCGGGGACGACGAGTTATTATTGTGAAAAGAAGGAGCCGACGGCACTGAATGAAGTTAAATCGGTGCCTTTTGACGGCGATGTGGCGGCGTGTGAGGCAGCTTTGCGTCGGGGAATCGGGACGACGGCTTATGTAATCGGTACCAGCAACGGGAAATGCTATACGGATCCGAGATCTTGTCAGTCACCATATACCGAATTAAAACAAATGTATTTTTGTAAGGATAATAAATGCAATAAGACCGATGAAAAACATTTTTCGGTGGAGTCGTGTCAGAAAGAAGCGAATTATTATCATCATTATATTACCTGTACCGACAGTTCTAACTGTGGAGGAGAGTGCACTTGTGGCAATACTTTGGATGGGGCATGTTGTCATTCATATCAAAATGAAAATGATACCGGTTGCCATAATGAAATGGGATGTGATATTTCTACAAACACTTGTAAATATTTTGTTTTTTCGTGTGATGCGAGTCAGCAAAATAGTCAATTGAATTGTAATATACAATTTACTAGTAGTGATGGTTATTTTGGTAATATAAAGGAATGTGTGGCGGGGAATAGTTGGTGTGTATTTCCAAAAGAAATGTGTCAGTCACATTGTAACTGTGATCAGGTGGGGGATTGGTGTTGTGGATGGTCTGGGGCGACGGTTGAATACTGTAATAATAAATTGATTTGCAATGAGACAACTTCTAAATGTGATGAGGCGGCGGTGACGGAGACACCGATACCGGAATCGGGAAACAGATACCAGTATTTGTATTCATGTCAATCGACGGGGGATGTGTGTTCTAAATTTGATTTTGGGGTAGGGGAAAGATATTGGAAAACTCTAGCAGAATGTAACGAAATGTATGGTAATTGTTATTTGGTGGAAGATAAGGGAAAGTGTGATACTTATTGTCTTAATAGAACAGCGACGAATACGCCGACACCGCCGGTAACAACCAATACGCCAACACCAAAAGTGGCGGCGTTTACGAGAGGAAGTTGTATAGAAAATAATTTTTATAGTTGTACTCCCGATCCGAATGGTATTTATAAAGGTGGGAAAACTGATGAGGATAATTTAATAGCGTGTCGGGGGACTTGTACTTATAACAGAACGGGATTATCTTTTGCTCGAGTAACTTATAATGGAGATTATGTGTGTGAAGATACGCATTTCAGATGTTTGGCCGATTCTCCCGGAGTTAGTGCTTATAAAGGGGGAACTACCGATGAAAATAGAAGTGCCTGTCAGGGGCCGGATGGGGGCTGTAATAAGGAAAAAAGATACGAGAGATCAGTTGGTGTCGAGGGTAATAATACGTGGATTTGTAAAAATGGAAAATATCAATGTGTTGAAAATTTTTCAAGCGATATGAATTTAGTGGCTTGCGAAGCAAGTTGTGCCGATCCCAAACATTATTCAAGAGCAATGAATGGCAATAATTTTATTTGCGAAAATACAAAATATAAATGTGTTGAGGATATCAATGGTATTTTTAATTGGCTAAATACCGATGCGGGGAATTTGGCCAATTGTCAGGGTGATTACAATAGTTGTACTTGGACGACGGTTACGCCGGTAATAACAATGACACCAACGCCCAAGCCGGTTAATTATAGTCGGGCGAAAGATGCCAATAATAATTTGATCTGTTCTTATGGCAAATATTCTTGCTATGCGAGAAGCGATGGGGAGTATAGCGATTATGCCAATTGTCAGGGTTCGTGCGAAGTCAGGAAATGTTCCGTCTGTGCCGATATCAGACCGGGTTATGTCGGAGAGGACAAGAGAGGTGGAGATTACAATTGTGATGGGATGCTTACTCCAGCCGATATGGGGATCTGGAGAACGGAATTTCTTTCAAAAAATATTCCCAAAACAAGATGGGAAGCCAGTGGTAATTGTTTCCATGACATCAATAAATATTTTGAAACAACAATTTACGATTACTCATTGTGGAGAACAAATTACACAAATTCTTTGAAATAGATTTGATTGATTGACTTGAGTTAGTCTGAATGGTTTAATTAAATATGCGATTAAGATCAAAATGTGGAGGAATTATACAAATACCTGTTTTGATCGGCTTGTTGATATTTTCTGTCGCACTTCCGGCGATAATGACTTTGGTAAAACAGAATCAAGATGTGAGAAATCGGGCAGTGGCGCTTGATTGTGGACAAGTAAAAAATGGAACCCGTAATTGTGTGGGAAGTAAAATTTTTATTTGTAAAGATAGTGGGATTATTGAGTCGTCGGGGATAGATTGTGCGACAACGAGCCAGACTTGTAGTAATGGTTATTGTACCGGAGGGACGACAGCACACTATACTAAATGTTTATTGGGGACGACAGCACAGGGTAATTGTGTGACGACGGATAGTGTTTATGGATCAAAAGAACAATGCACTTTTGAGTTATCGACTTATCCGAAATGTAAGGCAAATCCCAACGATCCGGAATGTAAGTGTTATGAATTTAATCAGTGGGCAACTTGCCAGACTAATTGTAAGCAAACGATGAGTTATTATTGTCAAAAAATAGAAAAGACAGAAGAAAATAGGTTCAGTGTCGGATCGACTCAGGCAACGGTAGCAGTGTGTAATGAGTGGATAAAAACCTTGGATGCGTATAAGAAGGGGGAAATAGGGGATGTGTGTTATGACAATCCTGATTCATGTTCTATAAGGCCGATGTATTTTTGTTCGCCGACGTTTGGGGTGGGGTGTACCGGTACTTCGGAAAAACATTTTTCGGTGGCATCTTGTCAGAGAAGGGTAACGTCACTTAATGGCACGATTACTTGTACCGATAGTTCCAATTGTGGTGGGACGTGTAATACTGGATGTCTTTATAATAACTTTAAGATTAATAATAATGAGGCGATTTGTGAGGTTAATGGCAGTTCCAGTAAGTTAATTGTATGTCCAGCGACGGGGAATACGCCTATTATAACCAGTTGTACTGCCAATCAAATTTGTGATTCGGCGACAAAGTCATGCAAAACTATCGGTTGTCCTTATGGTAATCAAAATATACCCAATGGTCAGGCAATTTGTAATGATAACACCTTGGTAAAATGTCCGGCGACAGGAAATACATATAGTACAACACCTTGTTCGACTGTGTCGGGTGAAACCTGTGATGCGACGACGCAGTCATGTAAAGCAGCGGCGATAACCAATACGCCGACACCACAAGCAACCAATACGCCAACGCCACCACAAGCAACAAATACGCCGACACCGCAGATAACGTTAACGCCGACACCGGTGGTCAAGGGTGGTTGTGATTATTTTGATCCGGTGCGGGGAATGATTGTTATGAATATGAATCCCGGTCAGGTTGAATGTTGGGATGATAAATTGGTTTCGTGTCCATCGACTGGAGGTAACCCGATAGTAACCGATTGTGTTGCCGGTGGGAAAGTTTGTAATCCAAACAAAAGAGAGTGTGAATATAAATGGTGTAGTTATAATGGTCAATTGTTTTCGCCGGGTCAGGTTGGGTGTGATCAAAGTGGCAGTGTGATTGTGACTTGTCCCGCAACCGGTAAGACACCGACTATTAAGACGTGTAATTCCGACCAGAAATGTAAATCGGAGAATGGAGTGTTTTCCTGTGTCGATAAGTGTATTTATAACGGTGTTACTTATGGTGAGGGTACTATTAAGTGTGATGGTAATATATTAGTTACTTGTCCTCAATATGGTGGTAAGCCAGTGACTAAGGATTGTGCTGCCACAAGCCAGGCTTGTGATCAAAATAAACAGACTTGTGTTGAGGCAATTAAAAAATGTACTTATGGAACTTTGATTATTGCAGCTGGTAATAAAACTTGCTCGGGTAATTTATTACTTGATTGTCCTGTAGCTGGCGGAACAGCGTCGATGACGGATTGTACGGCCAATGGTCAGGTTTGTGACGGTGTTCAAAAGGTTTGTGTGGCAGCCAGGAAATGTTCCGTCTGTGCCGATATCAGACCGGGTTATGTCGGACCGGACAAGAGAGGTGGAGATTACAATTGTGATGGGATGCTTACTCCAGCCGATATGGGGATCTGGAGAACGGAATTTCTTTCAAAAAATATTCCCAAAAC
>Ga0247841_10010329_pt1 | contig 12745 bp, 6 predicted proteins | sample LaCruzMarch2015__2_FD_192410 | JGI IMG/M metagenome (GOLD analysis project Ga0247841, IMG submission 192410) | Freshwater microbial communities from meromictic Lake La Cruz, Castile-La Mancha, Spain - LaCruzMarch2015_18m | ecosystem: Environmental > Aquatic > Freshwater > Lake | place: Spain... | reverse complement strand
CCGTGGCAGAGCCACCAAGCGCGCTAGTTGTGACTGACATACCAGAAATGGAGGTTTGACTGGGGATTGCACCCGCAATCTCAGGAGAGGGGACATTTGAGTGAAACCCAGAAGTGTTGGAATATGCACTTTCAGAACCTGCCCGTGTGCGCTTGTTTCTTCCATAGTAGGCGTTGAAAGTGTTTGCAAGGAATACAGGGTCATAGTTTAAAATGTTAGTTTCGTTTGGCGAGTTCTTCCCCATGTCGCCCATCGAAGCGATTAAACCATACTCTGAGTACGCCCTAAACTCATGGCTGTCTACATCACCTGTGCCAGGATTAAAAGTGTCGTTGATTGTCAAGCGTGACCCAGCAGACACTGAGTGTAAATGACCTACGTTTGACGTGAATGCTTCAAGAGTATCCACTTTAAACAGAGAAAGATAAGGTTGGTTCCACAATGTATTAGTGCCGTCATACAGTCCGTCCATCTGGAATTGCTTTGTTGCACTAGCAAACGGCGTGCTTTGCCAAGTACCCGTAGGTGTTGAGCCAGTCACCATAGTTGGGTAGGTAGTATTGCCCACAATGGACTTTGTAGTTTTTCCGCTATCAGGGGTAAATGTTGGGTCAACTGTGCTTGATGGATAATTAGCGTAAGCTCTAGTAGCTGAAACGCCTGAGGCACCTTTACCACCATCAGAAACAAGCATTATTGTTTGAGTGTCTAAGGGGAAATTACCCGCCATGTCCTGATAGGCAGTGATTTTTATTGCACTTGTTACCGTCGAGGTGTCAATAGATTTGGTTGTGGCTGAAGCGGTAATCACTTCAGAACCCGAGTCTATTTTAACTCCCCAGCAAACTGCCGTTTCTTCGTTGATAATCGCACCCTGAGTTCTAAAACTACTCACAATCAGGCTTGTTGGAGCAATCACCCCCGTGCTTAACTTAACAATAACCGAATTAGAGAATTTGATGTTATAGACAGCGGGAGACGTACCATCTGCACCATTAGTACCGTTTGCACCATTTGAACCGTCCGCCCCCGCCAACACTTTAGACACAGAAAATCTTTTCGTAATTGGAGAATACCCAACCCTTGATGCGGTAATATCGACATAACCTGTGGGCGAAGCCATAGTGGCAATCGTAACGGAGTTTGTATTGGTGCCTGTAATAGTGCATCCTGATACAAATGTAGAAAAGCCCCAGTTTGCTGTATCGTCTGTAAATCCATCAAACACAGACATTGTAGAAATTCCGCCAGCCAGGCTCGTGGTAGTTCCATTGCTATCGCAAGGAAAAGTCTGCGAGTCATTACTTAGCATAGCTACAGTTGCGCTAGACCCAGCTTTTGCCAGCACCCCCCATGCGTTGGTATCAGTTGTTGGGGCTGTAACACCGTTGTACAAAGCTATATACGAGCTACCACCTGTCTCAACCATATCCCCTTTAGTGTATACCCCAAAAGCGTCCCAAACCCCTTTTGGTTCATTTTTTGTTGAATAAGGCTCTGGTTTTCCGTCACCAGAAACCCCCGTTGCGAAGTCAACGGTAACAAGAGACCAAGATTCGCCTGTCCAGCGATAAGTGAACCCTGGCAGGAGGTATGTTCCTGTCTCTGTGCAATACACCCCTACCGCGCTTGTATTTGTCCATTCGTCACCAGCTGCAACGTAGTCATCTGCCCCGTCTCCATTGTGGTCGTAATCAATCGTTACTATATCTGTCATGTTAGTCCCTTCTTATTTAGAGATTTTTGGGGCAGCGGCACCACCAAAACTTGTTTTAGTGAACAGGTTAAATGTAACCCAATTATCCCATATTGTTTTACGGGTGTAGTACACAAAGGCACTTTTATCGAGGTACTTTAAGATAGTTAATGCCTTCGCAGGCGTTACGAGTCCTGTGTTTGCAGTAAGAAGCTGAGACCGCAATTTCCACGACCCGTTTTGTGCAGCGAACAAATAACAGTAGGCCTTACCATCTACAGTTTTTTCCCCAATGTAAATGCTACCTTCGTAAGGGGCTATCTCGATAGTTGCAGCTGTAATGTTAGTACCCCGTCTTTTCTCAACTATGGTTTTATTCTTACCTTCCCACAAATAATCTTCGTCATTCCAAGTAACAATAGCCTTGGACGGAACGCCACTAACGGTTTTAGTCGAAGTGTTCTTCCAGTAAAACCCTGCAACGTTTGGAAGTTCCGTAAGCGAATCAAACGTGTTATTGAATTTCTTCGCTCTAAAACCTGCCCATTCAGAAACCGTGAGCGCATTCCAAACCGTTCCGTTAAATCTCTTCGTTTGGTAAGTTACCGTGTTTATCCAGTAATCCCCCTTTACAGGCTCTACGGGTGCTGTCTCTGACTTAGTATACATCGCAGAGTAAATCCTATTGTAAGTCGCAGCCCAAGCATAACTCGTGTTGTACACTACAGGCGTGCCATAGAACTTTGCTTTGTTGGCCACCGTGGGTTTTAGGTATGTTGCATCGTTTATAATTCGATAGGGGACGACGATAAAATTATAAGTATGGTTTGCACCCATATTGGGGAATTCAACACTTCTAGCTGTGTTGGACACCAGCTTAGTCCCAGAAAAAGTCGTAATAGTGGGCAAGGCTGGAACCACAGTGAGAGATTCCAATGCCACAAGGTAAACTAAAAACCCGTCTATTTTACTTTCGTTATAGGTGGACAGAACCCAGTTGCACGTTACGTCAAGAGAACCGCTAACGTTTCCAGAGAACGTAATATGGTGCGGAACAGGGTAGCCAGCAGTTGGAACCAACGTGACATCCGTCAAGGTACTATCGTTGACGGAGTTAAAATCAGTAATCATTGGCTTAATTTCAGTAGCCTTTACAATCACGCCATCACTGCCTTTCAAGTCTGCTTTTATTACTAAAGTACCTGTGTTGTATTTGTACACCCCACTTACTGAAACAGGCGAAACAAGCCAGAGTTTGTCGGGCATCCGTGAGGCTGCGGGGGCTGCGTCGTAAACTGCTTTTGAAACCTCTTTATACACAAAAGTATATGCTTTGTTGAACGACGTAGTTCCTAGATTGCTAAACTCAGCACTTTTATTAGTGCTGACCCTTCTCACACCCGCGCCGTAGACGGTTGTATGCGCGAGTGTAGCAGAAAAACTATCTATTTTATTGGTTACAACACAAGTCACAAAATTGGTATATTCTGCTGGAAGCCCACCCCATTCCCATGAAACGGTAGCATTCGTTCTTCCATCATCGTTTGCATCATTATCATAAGTAATGACAGGGATACCTGTAGCAGCTGGAACTCCCGCAGTGCTACTGTATTTTGCTGCAATGGTTGCAACCGCGTCTAAAACAGCCGTTGTGTGAGGGGCTATTGCAACGGCACCGACTAATGCAGGGTGATCCACAACAGACAAGTTTCTTCTTGCAGCTAATTTTTCGTTATACGTCGCAAAAGCAGCCTCGAAAACAGACTTGTTGGTCAGGTTATGCGTGTAAGACTTGTGGTTTGAGCTAGCTACAACAACAGTAGGGCTTGCAACTTCTCGTTTAGTTAAACCTGTGTCAAACAAAGGTGATTCGTAGATAGTCCCCGTAATCGGGAAATACGTTCCAGTCAACAGCGTAATAACTGCGTCTCTTGCTGACTTTAGAGCAGCATTCGCCGCAGTCGCGGATGCAAGCGTTTTTGGGGTTGTTGCAAGGTTATACGCTAATTTATACTCCGAATTCGCGTTATCGCTTAGGTTATCAATCCATTTCTGGAACGTGAGACCTTTTTCCATCGCAGTAATCACAGAGTCTTTAGCAATGTCTTCGATGACCGCGAGGGTATTATCTACTGTGTTCTTGAGCAATGCGATATTCACACCACTTTGAAGCAAGACAGTAGCTGGTTGGAAAGGATCTTGAGTTACAGGTGTGGAATAAATTGTAGATGCCTTTGTGGGGTTCAACGAGGCAGTTACATTACGATAAGCCCAAATAGCGAAGGAGAAGAATTTGGTGGAGGTATCGGTAAAACCGTGCTTGTAATGCGTCTGTTTAGCATCCCCATCATTGAATTTTATAATTGTCCCCGTCCCCTTTGACGTTGAGAAGGTTTGTACTGCATTCGTTTCCACTGCACGAACTTCAACCAAGAAACCATCAATGTCGTAACTATCGCCTGTACCAACATAGTCCCATTCAATTACAACGTGCGCCGTACCAAGACCCACCGCTTGAATCTGTGGGCTGTATGTAACGCTTGTTACAGGGGCGACGGTACCGAACTTCTTGTTATTGTTAGTGTCATAGTCATACTTCATGCTAGCGATACTTTCTACAGGAATACCCATCACGGTAGAACCTGCCACCATATCGTTTGTGCCAAATACGGTTAAAGCTAAGACATTACTAGCATTCTTTTTAGCCACCCAAGTTTTAGCTGTGATAGGGTCATAAATTAAGTCACCCTCTTTTGGGTTTTTCTCAAAGCCGTGATACGCACTTGTTGAGTCAAACTGCCACAGTTTAAGTGTCGTTGGGTTTAATATACTTAACCCTGTGACATTAACAGCTCGGCTAGTTGTAACTCCACCTGTTTTTGTCCATAAAGGGAAAGTGGTGAGACTACCTGTAGTTGAAGTAACAAAGTAATTCCACCCCACAGGTGGGTTTGTGGGTTGCGAGTTGTCATAAATGCTCGCTACAACTGCTTGGAAAGTTCCTGCCCCGCCTAACGTAGTGGAGTCCAAGCCTAATTTTAACAACATTTCTGTTGACCAACCTGTTACTGCGTCGGTGGGGTCAAGTCGAAAGGCATCCGAGAACTCGCAACCAATTGTTCCAAATGAGTCTACTGCCTGAACAATAAAGTAATAGGCTTCAGAGGTAGGCAGTTTGAACTTCAAAGTACGTTCAGAAGCCCTAACAAGCAGGTTAGCATCTGCGGGGGTAAAAGTAGTGGCAGCCCCTAACAAACTTTCTGCTACACCATACACCAAAACTTCTTCTGGTTTATACGCAGGGTTAATTACACCTGAAATCTCTGCTTTAGTGCGGTCTAAACGAGCTAAAGTATATTTGAACTCAACGTCTAATTCTAAGCCTTGTGTGTACTTTGGAATCAAAGATTTGATAAGCGGAGCAGGGTTTGCGGCTTTTACATAAGTGAAGGCACTGTTATTTTCTGCAATGTCAATCACACTTACTTTGAACTTTAAGAACCGTTGGGGCGTGCCAAAGTCCTCTGCGTTTAAATCCATTGAATACTCGAAAGTATCCGTCGGGCAGTGATAAACAATCGGAACTGTCTCGTTTAACGCATTGAGTTTTGTTAGTGGTTCATTCGAGGAAAAATGTACAAGTTCAATTTTGTAGTGTTTGAACCACGCAGACTTTTCTGTGTCCGAGAAGAAGGTATTTTTCTCTTTTAGAACTTTATCAATATCTGTGCTTAACCGAAGTTTGAACGAAGAGCCATCAAACTCTGTCCAGTATGTAGCTGCGTAACCATTAACAACTTTAGCTGTAGGTGTCAAGAACTGGGCAACACTGATTGCTTCAGGAACATAAAGTTCAAGTGCAGGGAATGTGCCTATCGTTGCACCAGCTAAACTGATTTGAGTAGTTGCCCACTCACTAGCCTTCAACCCCAAGACTGCCTTAACCGCGACATGAAGCACAGTATCTGTGTTACCTGGGTGGTAGATAAAACGGTTAGTAAGCGTACCAACTACTGCTGTTAAATCCCCTGCATATTGGTCAATGCGTAAGACCTCTTCGCCTGCTTGGCTATACACCCTAACCGCATAGTAGATACCCGAAGTGCGACCTAAAAGCGGAGCGTTTTGTGGAACAATTTTGTCTTGTTGCAAGAACGCATCACGGTGGTTCCAGGTGATAATTACCTGACCTATATTATCAGTAACTGCCTTTAAACCCGCCACAGGGTAAGGTTCCGCCCAAACACTTTCTACTATTTTATTGAAAACAGTCCCAGTAAGCTCCTGTGTTGTACGAGTTTTACTTACTGTGCGTATCATGAAATTAAGGTTAGTGTAATCAGGAAACTCAGCGTCAATCACACATCTGTTAAGCGTATCACCATAAAACCAAAGTGTAGCCCCTTTATAGAACTCTTTAGGCACTGTGTGGAAAATACCGCGAGTAACTGTCACAGTAGTATAGCCAACTCCAAAGCTAACTACCTGCATCATTTCTTCTACGACATCTTTACCGTTCCAACCAGAACAAACAAGGTAAGAGCCTGCTGAAACTTTATTTAGTCCAACAACAGACACCAAGGGTATAGTTGTTGTCACTTCTGGGTGCAATGCCGCGTCTGTGTTACCTGTTGGGGTAAAATCTAACGTCCCCATATACCGATAATTGTCGCCTGTTAAACTAACATGAACTTCAAATTGGTTGTAACGCACGCCAGGTGATTTCGCAAAGAAGGCAAGTACACCGCTCTCTGAATCCACATTGCTAACGTCAACGTTGTTGCCAGGGCTGAGTTTTAAACGTTGAATATCCCAGTAATGCAAGTTAAACAGTTTGCCTGCTAAAGGTACAGGCGGGTCTGCTGGATAAGCTGTTGGGTTTATGAACTCCTCCATTGACGGAGGGCCGTAGCTAACCTGGTCTGTTTTAAAGATATTCTCAACGCATTTTAACGTGATACGACCGTCTTCAAGCAAACCAAAACCAATACTAACCACGCGGAGGGACATATTTATGATGCCAAAATCCTCCCAAGTCCAGTCAACAACATCACCAATTCGCAAAGCACTTGCAGAGCGGTTGACCACCAATTCGACAGACGCTAAACTCTGACTCATTAAAGCAAGGTCACGGTTAGCAAGAGTTGCTGCTAACGCATTGCTTGTCACCATCTGATAAACCCGAGTAACTGCTACAGTATTACCTTGGATTTCTCTCGCCGCTGGGTTATGCACCGTCATAGATTTAGGTGTACCCAAAACAGAATCTATCCACTGTACTGTTAACTGGTTTACTAATTCTGAAACACCTGATCGGGTAAAGTTTCTCGCTTCAATAACATTTGTAGTGTTTAACGGTAGTTGCCCTTCATCTTCTCTCCGCAATAACTTCAGAGTGAACTTGCCTGTTACAGGCTCAATGTACAATACTGCATTGATTGTTTGGAGAATTAAACCCAAAAACTCTTCCACAGTAGACGTATTTTCCCAAACCGCTGAGATACCAAAGTTTTCTGTGTGGAGTGTTTCAGCAGCCTTTTTAAAACCCTCTCTATCAATATATGAATCTGTATAACCCATGCCCCAAACTGAGTTCGTCAAGCATTCTAAAATGATATACGCAGGGTTTGCCTCTTCTCTTGAAATACTCGTTATTGTTTTAATTGGGGTAGAAGTAATAGTTACCGAACCCGAAGTCTTAACAGTATCTACCCCATCGGTGGTGGTGGTTACTACGGGTGTCGCAGTGGTACTAGGTACTTCCGCAACTCCAGGAGTCGTGACTGTCGCAGGCGTTGCAGGCGTGCCAACAGTAGCGGTAGTGGCGGGTGTTACAGTTGTTACAGGTGCTGCTTTAGCTACAGGATAAACTACACCATCAGCACTAGAGGGTGAATTGTAAAGGGCTAGGTGTAACGCTGGAGGGTATAATTCTTTCACCCACAAGGCTCCACCTTGTCCATCATACTGGGCTTTGTAGTACCCCACCCCTTGCGCTGCTGCAACTGTAGCCAAATTGGGGTACGCATCTGAGTAAAAGGAAGCCGTGGTAGCCCCAGGTGCTACATAGTATGTAAGTTTCCCCCCCACCACGCCTAAACTTTGTAGCTCCCGCCCAGACAACATTAAGGATATTTGTGTACCAAAGCCTGTTCTTGAGAGTTTAACTAGCTTCAAGGAGTTATCGGACACGCCATAAGGGCTGGAAACAACCTGGTCATCCTTATTCAGAATAACCGCGTAGGCTCCAAAATAACTGTCGTCTCGATAAGGGACTCGCGTGACTTTGAATTTCCATGCTTTAGGTCTTGAAGAGTTGGCTTGGTAAAGCAAGTTATCCCAAAATACACTTGTTACGCCTCTAAACGAGGGCATTTTGTCCTTTTGGAAATCTGACGAGGTTGCAATTTGGTTTTGGGCAAAGGACGTGACAAATTTTGACATACCTTCTGACGTGTTAGCACCCTGAAACATAGAAACAATGTGGTCACGCAGAACCAGGTCGCCCGATTCCAACCCGTTTTTCAAGACTATGATATGTCCGAGTACCCCGCCTTCTTTTAAAATTCCGCCGTATAGGTTAGGTTGATTGATTTTTACCCTTTGGTTTACATTCAACGCGCTTTGGTTAATTACAACGTCATCGTAAGTCCGTATTTCGTGGATAGCATCAATAGTACCTTGACAGAGTACCATGTGCATACTCATATAGTAGTTATATCCGACGGTGACGGGACCGCCTGCTTCTTTACTTCCCATTTTCTTTTTCCTTTATTACGGCTTCGATGAGCTGTTTTACAAATAGGTCTTCCTGAAACGCTTCAAGGTCTCGGAGTACAAGGTCTTTTTTTATTAGTTGATTGAAATCTAACCCCAAGGCTTTCCAGTAATTTCGTGTACCTTTTACACAAAACCCCTTCTCCCGAATCAGGGTTAAATTCACAGGGTAATCTAATTGTTCCGATGTCATGTTAAGCTCTGGATTGTAACACGCTAGGGTCTACTTTATTTGAGACATTATGAGTATTTCCCCACCAAACCACATTAGGTTGGGTTACAAACCGCGTACCAAAAACAATTGGAATAGCTTTACCTTGTTCAGCAGTAGGGATATTATTTACTGCGTTTGGGGCAGGAACAGGCGGTTCGGGGTTCTTAGCCGTCAGCATGGCGTAAATACTCATGCCAAGAGAGATTACCGAACAGACTGCGGCAACTACCGCAGCTACGACTAACCATGACATGTTAGACCCCTAAACGCACAAGCGTTTTCATTGCGAACTGTTCAAAAGTGTCTGAAACAACTTCTTCTTCTATGTCTTCTAGTGTTTCTTTATCCGTAGGGATAACGTTTATAAATGTACTGTCCCGCAAAGCGTAAATAAGCCGTTTTGTCCCTGGTGGGTCTTTCATGATATGCGGAGCTTTTATCTGCATGAATTCTTTTCCGTTTGATAACCGAATCTCGCCTTGAGCGAGAATTGATATATGCTCTTTATGGTGTATCTTTCCTGTCAGTAAAGTCCCAGCAGGCATAAATAGTTCTCTAATATACACCCCATCCAAATGGTGGTGATTAACAGGCAACTCAATAGGGTTGTCACCCGCTTTCTCAAATAGATAATCTTCCACAGCCAGAATATGCGGCATTGTACCTGCAAGCGAAAGTTGAGTTGCCAACTCTTTTACTTGCAGAGAAAGTCCTTTATTTTTCATATTATCCGCCAGTAGAAACGTGAGACCCAGCGAAGGGGTTTGCAGATACCATGTACGGAAAGCCTCCAAAATTAACCGCATTGCCGCCAGTAGCCCCCTCGCCAAACGAAGCACAAGTAGTAAGTGTGTGGTCACATCCACGGAACAGTTTTATGGACGTTACAGGTGCTTCAACTGTTCGGGTTGGTATTGCTCTCGCCAAGCCTATTTTACCTTGGGTATGTTCTGTTATCCAGTAGAACGCACCTTCAGGCAATATCTGTACCATTCCACCTGTGTAATAGCCTGCTTTGTTTGAAGACGATGCAGTGGCGGGAACATCTACTGATTTTTGTAGGAAGTCAGAATTGCTTATCGTGATAACTTTTTTACCTGGTTCAATTGTAAACCCTACTGGAAATATCTCATCCCCCGCTTTAACCACCCCACAGGTATTTATATCGTATAGGCTGTGGGAACACATGGGTTCATACATTCTTTTTAAACCCGCCTTCTGAACATGGGAGTAAATAGGCTCACAGTTGATAGTCGCTTCCACCCCTGAAAAGCTACAGGTGACAATACGGCCTTGAAAAATACATACCTGGGGGGCATTCACAGCCGCAACGTTTACTCTAAACACTTTGATAAGTATCTGAAATGAGGGTGCGCCAGAAATAAACATTTGAGCAACTTCGTTATTCTTATCGACAGTAATAGTCATCATAGAACGATTGATTTCCATTGTCATCTCTGTTTCACCACGCTTAATCGTGCGGGGTCTGTACTGGTCTACCCCCACCTGGTATGTATCATTTCCAGAGGTGAAACATTCCCGTTTTTCCACAGCCCCATTGCTCCAAGAGAACTGAAAGAGTTCACAAGGCTCTAATTCTGCTTTGCGTTCCTCAGCTAAAAATGCTGCAAGAATCTCTATAGCGGGGGGTACGGTAGATCCAGGTGTCACGGTGGTTGTATCAACAGATACAACAGATGTGGAGGGGATTGGGAAAGTAACACTGAATGCCTTTGAGGGCTTACTGGCGGAAACAAACATAGCCTTTTGTAGCGTAAGCGTGATTTCCGTTAGATTATTTCTTAGCTCAAAAAAGGTAAAGATTGCTTGCTGCGGGTTTCCAGGGGTAACAGCAATAGTGTACTGGAATCCATCAGACTCAACAGGCTGGTTAGGCAATACTGCAAAGCCCAGGGCTGCAATATCGTCCGCCCACAAACCAAGGGATAATTTATTCAACGTATCCAATAACGTAGCATCAACGCTACTTAACGTTGCAATAGACTTATACGATATATCTGAATCGGTGTTAATAGCTGCTAAAGGTGTAAAGGTGATAATAGACATAATTATTTTGTATTTAAAATTCCAGTGAACGACACGCTAACCCTAAACCATTCAGGGTTTACCCAACTAACTTCTAAAGCATCCGAGCTAAACCGCGTTAAAGTAATGTAAGAAACCCTCTCAACATCTGAAACTAAAAAACCAGAAGCAAGGGGAACTTCTATCCCAATTTCTTCTGTTCCTGTGTATTCCTCGGAGGTTATATTTCCGTTTGCGTCTATTGTTCGCTGACTAGAGGTGTAACATAGTGAGGTAATCTTAACTATTATAGCAGGTTTATTCTTAAATGCGACTAACAAATAAGGTACTTTTATTGTAGGTCGTACCATATACTTGGCAAAGCCCACATCCGTTACAAACAGCCGTTTTGAGCCTGCTTCAGTACCCCCAACAATATCCAAATCATTTTGAAACGTGGGCATATAAAATGACTTAAACTTTCCTGACATTTGAATAAAGAAATCACGAATAGAAAACTGACTTCTTCTGCCAAAGAAATCAATAGACCTTGACGTTTCAGACCGATTGTACAAGTCGTATGCCGCAACTTTACCACCATAATCGACTACGCCTGATGGGCGAGTTATGGACACCCCAAGATTAGACACACGCTCAGGTTCTAACATGAGGACAGGTAGACCCTCCAAGGTGAAAGCATTAACACTTGGGAGCGTAGCAGGAATAAAATCATCCATAATTAACTGAATCGTTCCTGTTCCCACAGACCTGTTTAACATGGCTATTTGTACTTTGTCCCGTGTACTGCCTATCCGTAAAGGCACTACCCATGTCATGTTACTAACATTAAGGCTTGGGTCATTTGCATACACCACGGTATTATTCACTTTGAGTAAACTCACCACTTCATAACTCGACTCACCGTTGTAAAACAGGTATTGCGCTGTAGCTAAGTTCTGTAAATTATTTGTTTTGGTAAAAGATTTCATCTCCGCCCAAATAGGAACTAATATCTTTCTGCCTTGCACACCATAAATAAGGTTTTGAAACGCCTGAAAACGTGTAAACGTAACGAGAAACTCATACTCGTACATAACCCTTGGCAAAATGTACAGTTTAATCCTCTGTTCACTCCCATCACGACCTACCAGGGTATCCGTATGAAAACTAATACGCTCGGTAATTGGCTTAACCCAATTTGCCATCATGGGTAACGTTTCAGGTTGTTCTGCGTAGACCCTATAATTGGCAGCAAGGTTTTGAGCCGTCTGATACGACCCAGAGGCATCAGGTGTCACCACGTTATACGGGTTGCTGCCAATCATGCCTGCAAGAATTGCAGGGAAATCTGTCGCAGTGATACTAGACAAGCCTGTTGTAACGCCAACCCAATAATTGATTTGTGGGGTAGTTGGGTTTATTCTTAAAACAATCTGGTACCCTAAAGTTATCTCTTGTGCTGTCAGCATTGTCTTATCTCAAAATTTGTTTAATAGATAAACTGTTGCGGCGAACGAATTCTACCAAAGTTTTCTCGCCCGACGCAGAAGATATATAGTCGCCAACATTTCTGTGGTCATCCACCATCACAACCCGAATAGACTGTTCTGTGGGGGCAGAAGGGGCTAAAACGGGTGCATTAGGTTGTACTCGTGATGCAGCATAACTCATGGGGTCTGCAATACCACCTGTGGCGCGTTGAATCGGGAATTTGTTGGCAAAGTTCCAAGCATCTAACGTACGCTTACCAATTGCTTTTGTTGTCTTCGCATTTAAAACATACTCTCCGTTTGACAACCTAGCAGGGATGGAATCGGATGTGGTCGTTCCAGGTCCTGTGATGTAACCGTGTTGCGTTTGGTCAGGGTAAAGCTGGGTTGTGCCTGTCTTCGGGTCATAGATGGGGGTACCACCCGTTGAATAGTTTTGGACATTTGCACTCTCAACATTTCCACCCGTTGAATAGTTTTGGACATTTGCACTCTCAACATTTCCACCCGTTGAATAGTTTTGGACATTTGCACTCTCAACAT
>Ga0247841_10010328_pt1 | contig 12746 bp, 11 predicted proteins | sample LaCruzMarch2015__2_FD_192410 | JGI IMG/M metagenome (GOLD analysis project Ga0247841, IMG submission 192410) | Freshwater microbial communities from meromictic Lake La Cruz, Castile-La Mancha, Spain - LaCruzMarch2015_18m | ecosystem: Environmental > Aquatic > Freshwater > Lake | place: Spain... | reverse complement strand
AAATATGATTATGATTGCATTGTTCCCTTCAGCGGCGGTAAAGACAGTACGTGGACACTTTATTATCTGGTTAAAGAATATGGCTTAAAGCCCCTTGTTGTATGCTATGATCACGGTTTTTTACGCGGGAACCTGTTAGAAAATACCAGGCGAGCGATTCGTAAACTTGGAGTAGATCTGCACATTTTTACACCAAACTGGAAAGTAGTTCAAAAACTCATGCTTCAAAGTTTTTTGGATAAAGGCGATTTTTGCTGGCATTGCCATACGGGAATTTTTGCATATCCGATGTGGGTAGCAATTCGATACGAGGTGCCGCTGATCTTCTGGGGTGAACCATCTGCCGAATATACTGCATTCTACAGTTATGAACAGCCTGAGGAAGTAGATGAGAAACGCTTTAACCGACACACCAATCTCGGTATCAGTGCCGACGATATGTTAATCAGGTTAAGGGGTGATGTCGACGAGAGAGACCTTAAAGTTTTTCGTTATCCCCCCCTTAGCGAACTCCGCAGAATTAGTTATAGGTCTGTATGTCTCGGATCTTACATATTCTGGGATGTAAAAAAGCAATATGATATCATAAAAGAGGAATTAGGATGGCAGGGAGATGACGTAGAGAATGTTCCTCCCGGCTATGAGTATGAAAAGATTGAATGCTATTTACAGGGTGTCCGTGACTATATTAAGTACATTAAGAGAGGATATGCCCGGGCATCTCATTTAGCTACAATAGATATTAGGAATCATCGATTAACTCGTGATGAAGCGATGGAAATGATCAATCAATATGAGGGTAAACGGCCTCCGAGCTTAGAACTTTTTCTGAAACATGTGGGACTGACCGAGGAAGAATTCCTGGAGGTTGCCATTAGCCATGCCATTTCGCCATATATCCACGATCCGCAAAAACATGGTCATGGTAAAAAAGTTCACGACTTTGATCGGTGGCCCAGGTCTGGGGCCATGCCTCGCGAAGATGCGTTGAAACAGCTCAATCACTGGAGAAACAGCAGATTAAGATGAGCAGGTTTTAATAGAATATGGTGGGCATTGTTGATTATGGTATGGGGAATATACTCTCTGTTTATAACGCAGTAGAGTTTATTGGAGAAAGCCCTGTTGTTTGTAAAAAGCCGGAGGAATTAAGAGATGTTGAAAAGGTAATTTTACCCGGCGTCGGGGCATTTGGTGATTGCGTAGCAAATCTCAGGCAAAAAGGTTTCGCGGAGGCGTTAGAAGTAGAAGTCATAAAAAATAAAAAACCAATCTTGGGGATTTGTCTTGGAATGCAGATAATGGCACGGAAAGGCTATGAAGGAGGAGTGCATGACGGACTGGGTTGGCTGAATGCCGATGTTGTTCGTCTTGACCCTCACGACTCTGCGTTTCATATTCCTCATATTGGCTGGCATGAAATAGATTACAGGGATGACAGCCCGTTATTTTCCGGTTTACCCGAAGACCCTGATTTTTATTTTGTGCATTCATATTATATGAGATGTAACGAACAGATCGATGTCGATGCAACGTTTGATTATGGCGGTCTTTTTACCGCTGCTGTTCGAAAAGATAATATATTTGCTGTTCAGTTTCATCCAGAAAAAAGCCAGGATTATGGTTTGAAAGTGCTTGAAAATTTTCTGAACTGGAAACCGCAGGTATGCTGAAGAAGCGTATAATACCTAAGCTTCAGATGAAAGCAAGACAGATTGGCTCCCGTAAAATCATGGTTCTGGTAACTACTTTACAATTTAGTAAATATATAGAGATTGGCGACCCTGTTTCGCAGGCAAAAATTTACGAAGCCCAGGCGGCTGATGAGCTCATTTTTCTTGATATTGATGCCTCAATAGAAGAGAGGAATAATCTGATAGAGGTTGTAAGAAAAACCGCAAAAGAAGTTTTTATGCCGATCACTGTCGGCGGCGGGGTAAGATCTGCTGAAGATTTCCGTGTGATCTTGTCTAACGGGGCCGATAAGGTAAGCATTAATACGGCCGCCGTTGCGAATCCGGATTTGATATCAGAAGCCGCCCGTTCATTTGGAAGCCAGTGTGTGGTAGTAAGCATCGATTATAGAATGAACGATGACGGGGATTATCGTGTTTGGATAAAGTGCGGCAAAGTCGAAACAAAACTCCATCCGGTTGAGTGGTCGATTGAATGTGAAAGGATGGGGGCAGGCGAAATACTTTTGACATCTATTGACAGGGATGGAACGCGTCATGGTCTGGATGTCGGATTGACCAGACGAATTACGGACAGCGTTTCAATTCCTGTAATCACATCTGGAGGATGCGGATTAGCCTCCCATTTTATTGACGGTTTTCTGTCAGGGAAGGCAAATGCCGTCTCTGCGGGGACGTTTTTTTGTTTTACTGATGAGAACCTCATGCAGACAAGGGCTCACATTAAGAATGCCGGCATTCCAATACGGCTGCATCAATAAAAAGCATATGTATGTCGAGAAAGGAGAAAATTAACATTATGGGTTCAACAAATGAATTCAGTTATTTTATTGAAGGCAAGACAATCTATTTACGTGAGGTTCGGCTATCGGATGTCAATGAGGAATATTACCGGTGGATGAATGATCCCGAAATAACGAGGTATTTGGAAAGTAGGTTTCATCCAAATTCTTTAGAAGGTTTACGTGAATATGTATCAGAAAGGTTAAGGGATCAGAACAACATATTCCTTGCTGTCATTCTTAAGAATGGAGACCGCCATATCGGCAATATCAAACTCGGGCCGATTAACTGGATACACCGCCTTGCAGATGTCGCGTTATTGATAGGGGCAAAAGATTGCTGGGGAAAGGGCTATGGAACGGAAGCCATCCGATTGGTTGTGAATTTTGCATTTCAAAAATTGAATCTGCATAAACTGACAGCGGGACATTATAGCACGAACGCTGGATCGGGAAAGGCCTATGCAAGAAATGGATTTGTTGTTGAGGGGACGAGAAGAAAACATCGTTTTTGTGATGGCGTCTATGTTGATACCGTTTTGATGGGCCTGTTAAGCGAAGACATTAAAATAGTAAAATAAAGACTCTCATTATGAAGATAATAGCTATTATTCAGGCAAGGACAGGTTCTACGAGGCTGCCAAGGAAGGTGCTGATGGATCTTGCCGGGAAGCCGGTGATTCAGAGGGTATACGAAAGAGCGGGCAGGATTGGCGGCGTAGATGGTGTAATAGTGGCAACCACTGTAGCCCCGCAGGATGATGAGTTGGCGGAGTTGTGCAAGGGTAACGGTATCACGGTTTACCGCGGCAGTGAAGAAGATGTTCTTGACAGGTATTATCAGGCTGCAAAACAATATAAGGCAGATGCTGTAATAAGGATTACCGGTGATTGTCCGCTGCTTGATCCGCATGAATCTGAAAAGGTTGTCGAAAAGTTTAAGCATGGCAGATTCGACTACGTTAGTAATACACGACCGCCAATGCTTCCTGATGGCCTTGATACAAGCATTATCTCCTTTACTGCTTTTGAGAAATGCTGGCGCGAAGCAAAGCTTAAATCAGAGAGGGAACATGTTACCCAATACATTATAAAACACCCTGAAATCTTTCAGATTGGTTCCATAGCGTATTATGATAACTATAGCCACCTCCGATGGACTCTTGATGAATGGGAAGATTACGAATTTTTAACCAAAGTGTACACAAAACTTGAGGAAAAAAAGATGTATGGTTATTTCCATGAAGTTTTGTCTATCATCCATGAAAATCCTGACCTTATAAAGTTTAATTCACAGTTTGAGAGGAATGAAGGTTTACAAAAGAGCGTAGGGGAGGACAGACAATTTATGCTGAACACGAACTTTGCCAACAGTACCCGTTTATTGGAAAGAGCAAAAAGGGCAATACCAGTGGCAGCCTCCACATACAGCAAGAGCTACAGGTATTTCTGTGAAGGGGCAGCCCCGGCTGTTCTTGATAGAGGACTTGGGAGCCATGTCTGGGATGCGGATGGCAATGAGTATATAGATTATGTCCTTGCTTTAGGCCCTGTGATTGTCGGTTATAACGATGAAAGAATCAACAATGCCATCATGGAGCAACTGAAAAAAGGAATTTCGTTCTCCCTCACCACTGAACTGGAGATAAAACTGGCAGAGAAACTGATAGAGATTATTCCATGTGCTGAGATGGTCAAATTTGTGAAAAACGGTTCCGATGCTACCACAGCAGCAATAAGGTTGGCCAGGGCATTTACAAAACGGGATATTATATTATGCTGTGGATACCATGGGTGGCACGATTGGCATATAGGGACGACTCAAAATGATCTTGGCGTGCCAGGGGCAGTGAAAGCGCTTACCCATACATTTCCGTATAACAATATCGACGCTCTCGAATTATTATTCTCGCAATACAAGGATCAGGTTGCTGCTGTTATTATGGAGCCGTTTACATTTGATCTGCCTAAGCCCGGCTATCTGGAGACAGTAAAAGAATTAACCCATAAAAACGGTGCAATGCTGGTGTTCGATGAGGTTGTTACAGGATTCAGGATGGGGCTGTCCGGTGCGCAGGGTTATTTCAATACTGTTCCGGATATGGCAGCTTTCGGCAAATCAATGGGAAATGGAATGGCTATATCAGCCCTTGTCGGCCGAAGAGATGTTCTTGCCCTAATCGAGGAAGGCGCTTTTGTGTCGACTACTTTCGGAGGTGAAACTTTAGCCATTGCAGCGGCCCTGAAAACGATAGAAATCTTAGAAAAGGAAAGGGCTTTTGAAAAGTTTACAGGGTTAGGAACTTTTCTTGTGGAAGGGATCAAAGGGATTCTATCTGATCTTGATCTGGGTGATCATGTAGATCTTGTCGGTATACCAAGCCATTTTGCGTTGAGATTTAAAGATGCGGGCTGTTTAACGACCTTTGACCTCTTTTCGGTTTTTCAGCAGGAGGCAATAAGGAATGGAGTTTTAATGCTTGGAGCCCATAATTTTTGCCTTGCATATAACGAGAAGGACGTTGAAGCCACACTATACGCGTACCGTGAGGCCTTTCAACTGGTGAAAAGGGCTATTGAAGCGGACTCGCTGGATGGAATTCTTGTGGGTGGCAAATTCTCTCCTATATTCAGGCGTGATGCCTCAAGGTAGATGCGCATATGCCTGTTAACTGGAAAATTGGATTAAAGCTTTATTCTACTGATATTGACATCATTGCAGATGCCCGAAAACTTCAAAATGGTTTTTTCGATTTTGTAGAACTCTATGTTGTGCCGGATTCTTATGAAACAACTATCAACGTATGGAAAGACTTTGACATTCCCTTCATCATTCACATGCCTCATTCATTGCATGGTGTCAACCTTGCCCAGGCAGAAAAATGGCAAACCAACCTCATTCATTTTAAGGAAACGCAAAAATTTTCTGATGAGCTTGCTTCAGGAATTATTATTGTTCATGGAGGCAATAACGGGAATTTTAATGAGACAATACGCCAGTTGGCGTTATTTAAAGACAGACGGATTGCGCTTGAAAACAAGCCTAAAATGGGGCTCAGAGGAAATGTATGTGCGGGATGGTCTCCTGAAGAATTTCGTTATGCCTTAGGGTCCGGTATTGTATCATCAATGGTGCTTGATTTCGGTCATGCAGCCTGTGCAGCAAATTCATTAAAAAAAGGCCATATGGACATCGTTAAAGAGTTCATGATATTGAATCCCGAATTATTTCACTTATCTGATGGCGATGCCTCCTCAGAGAAAGACACTCACCTTAACCTGGGAAAAGGCAATTTAAATATTACAGAATTTCTGTCTGTTATTCCTGATAACGGATTAGTAACAATTGAAACCCCGCGTGATATGCGACGAGGCCTGGATGATTTCGTTGAGGATATTCATGCCTTAAGGGGTTTGATCGAAAAGGCATGAGGTCAGGCAAATAGAAATGAGATTGTTATGGGAATAAAAATCATAGCATGGCATGAAGCTGACCTGGAAGCTCTCAGAGAGCTTTACTGTAATTATCCTTATCCACCTTATTTCGGTTCTCCTGTGGTGGACGACCGAATGCAGACGTATCGTTTTAATAAAATCTGCAAAATAGCTGATACGAATCCTGAAACATTTTCTGTAGCGGTTTTAAACGATAGACCTTTCTGTGCTGCACAGTTGCAGAGAGTTGATCACCTTTCGAATCGGCTTGGAGTTGAGATCGGGACTTTAACGAATGAGGCGTTTGTGCCTGAGATTTCCGAGATGTCTTACCGCTGTAATTTGATGCTGATATCTGCCGTTCGAGATTTAGCTGAAAAACAAAGGTTTCTTTTTTTAACCACCTCTGCTGCATCTCAGGCTTTGCATTGGATAAGGGCATTAGAGGGAGCAGGGTTTCGTTATGCAGACGGTTTTCGCCATGTCGTTGAGGATATCAAAGATAATTATGATGATTTCTTAATTGATAATCTTATAATCAGAGACTTTACAGCATCAGATTATGAAGAGATTCTTTATAGTTTCACAAATATGCCCTTTCCCAGTTACTTATTATATGAACCGGAATTTGATAAGGGGTTGGTAATGCAGCTCTATGCTAATCGGTATAGAGAGGTGCGTGAAAAAGGATTGGGAAGGGTTTTTGTTGGTGAAATGGATGGAAAATTCATGGGTGCCCTGAACGGCATCATAGACAGGGATATTCTCCGTGAGCTGGGCGTTGTTGTAAACCATGTTTCGCAGGGATTGATAATTCATCCCCGTGCTGCAGGTAAGGGTATTGCCATCGGACTGGTTGCTTTCCGACATAGCTGGTATCGCGAGCAGGGGATGCAATACGGCTATCTCGGTTCGAACATAAATAATATTGCCATGATTCGGGGATTGGAAAAAATAAAGGCAAAGCATGCAGGGATTGAAATGAGCTTTATGCTGCGATTAAGACACGATGAGCCACAATAGGTTACACAACATGAAGACATATTCATTCTGATATTCCGAAAGGGTGCCAAAAGTCTGTTTATCCTGCAGCTTCTGATGTTTGATATGGGAACCACCGCTGTCAAGCTAATATAAAAAGTTAAAAGGAGAGAGCGTCATGAAAGTAGGAAAATATTGTGATATTGCGGACGATTTTGTCAGCGGGGCAAATTTCAGTTGCGGTCAATCCGTAAGAATCGAGAAGGATGTTGTTGTCGGCAAAGATGTGAAAATAGGTAGCTTTGTTGTTATTCAGGCGGGAGTCCGGATCGCAGATAATGTAGTAATTGATGACTTCGCGGTGCTGAAGTCCGGTACAAGCCTGGGTGACGGTGTAGCTGTGGAAGATTATTCCATGGTGATGTCAGGCAGCCGCATAGGTGCAAAAACTAAATTGGGCACACATACTAAAGTTGGCAAGGATGTAGTTATTGGAGAAAACTGTAAGTTTACCGCATTCTGTGAAATTCGTGATAAATGCCAGCTTGGCAACAATGTATCCATGGGAAGCCGCGGTACAATTTCAGCAGGCTGGCACGTAGAGGACGACGTTATTATGAAATATAGTTTTGTGGCTACCGATACACCCGTCGTTGGGCAGGAAAGCGTAAAAAAAGTCGGCACGTTGAAGCGTGGCTCGCGATTTGGCGCCAACGTGACCATAATGCCCGGTTTGAGCTTGGGAGAAAACTCAGAGATTGGGGCATGTTCCCAGGTTCGCAATGACGTGCCGGACAATGAAGTATGGTATGGGAATCCGGCCAGGTTTTTTAAAAAACGCGATCTTTAATTCGCGCTACGTCAGGATATTGTAAAATGCCTTTATTTAAAGAAAAACCATTTATTATAGCCGAAATGTCTGGCAACCATAACCAGTCGTTGGACCGTGCTTTAGCGTTAGTTGATGCAGCGGCTGAAGCTGGGGTACATGCTATCAAACTCCAGACTTACACAGCGGATACCATGACGCTCGATATTGCTGAAGGCGAATTTTTTATTAATGATCCTCAAAGCTTGTGGAAAGGCCAGTCGCTGTATAGTCTTTACCAAAAGGCTTATACCCCCTGGGAGTGGCATGTTCCTATATTTCAGAGGGCCCGCAAATTAGGGTTGATCGCTTTCAGCACGCCGTTTGATGAAACAGCAGTGGATTTTCTGGAGTCGCTGGATGTTCCTTGCTACAAGATTGCATCATTTGAAAACACTGATATTCCGCTGATCAAGAAAGTTGCCGCCTCCGGCAAAACGATGATTATTTCCACTGGCATGGCCACTGTGGCTGAACTGGATGAGACTGTGCGTACGGCACGTGCGGTGGGCTGCAAGGAGCTTGTGCTGCTCAAGTGCACCAGCACATACCCGGCCACGACGGAAAATTCGAACCTCCTTACGATCCCCCACATGCGAGAGTTGTTCGATTGCGAAGTGGGCTTGTCAGATCACACGATGGGGATCGGAGCGGCAGTTGCAGCAGTGGCGATGGGGGCGACGGTGATTGAGAAGCACTTTACCTTGGACCGTTCTGATGGAGGTGTCGATAGCGCCTTCTCACTGGAACCAGCTGAACTTGCACAACTGGTTATAGAAGCAAAGCGGGCGTGGCAGGCTATTGGCAGGGTTACCTATGGCCCGGCCAAGGCGGAAGAACGCGCTGTCATGCGACGCCGTTCTGTATATGTTACGGAGGATATTAAAGCCGGGGGAATACTAACCAAAGCGAACCTGCGCTGCATCCGCCCCGGTTATGGCCTCGCACCCAGGCATTACGAAAGTTTGCTCGGCAAGACCGTTCGGTGTGATGTGAAAATGGGGACACCGATGCGATGGGACCTGATATTATAAGTCCATCTCAAAGAGAATTGTTTAGGTAAGATTTCTTCGGTGGCGGAGGCAATAGAAATCGACGAGTCGATATCTGATGAAGTGGACTTCAGGAACGAAACAGGGGATGGACGAATGAATAAAGCGGCTATTATTGAAGCACGGATGAAATCGACACGGCTGCCCGGCAAGGTGTTGAAGCCGATATTGGGCAAGCCTATGCTGGAACTTCTTATCGAAAGGATCAAGCAGGCCCGTTATCTTGACCATATCATTATCGCCACCACAGAATCCATCTTCGATGATCCTATTGTTGAGTTGGCGAAGCGTCTCAATGTCGGTTGCTACCGGGGCAGCGAGGAAGATGTCCTGGATCGGGTGCTGTCAGCAGCAAGGAAAAATAAAGCAGATATCATCGTAGAGATCACAGGCGACTGTCCGTTGATTGAGGCGGAGAAAATAGACCAGATGCTGATGTCCTATATACACATGAACTATGATTTTATGGTCAATCGTCTCGACGGATCTTATCCGCCGGGATTGGGGCTTCGAATATTTCGAAGGGAAACCCTGGAGAAGGTTGATGGCCTGACTAAAGATCCGGTTGACAGAGAGCACGTGACCCTTTACATATGGGAGCATCCCGAACTGTTTTCTATTTATCATTTCCAGAATAATCTTGATCCTAAATATTGGGATCTGCGTTTAACCGTAGACAACGAAGAGGATTTTATTCTCATAGAATCCATCTTTCGAGAACTCTATCCGAAGGATCCCCGATTCGGTCTATACGATATCATTGATATGCTGCAGCGTCGTCCGGAACTTATTGAGATCAACAGACACATCAAAGATAAGCCGATCAGATAAGGCACCGGAAAAGTGAAACCACAGCAGGAAACGCACATGAAGCAATATAAAGCTATTGTTGTTGGTCTTGGAAAAATAGGGCAGGGGTTTGATTACGAGCAAAGCGGCGATTCTGTAATCACAACCCACGCATCCGCGTATGTCCTTCATCCGGGATACGAACTGCTGGCAGCAGTTGACCCCGATCTGCTGCAAAGAAAAAGGTTTGAGGATAAGTTCCAGCGGCCCGCTTACCCCGATCTTCAGTCTCTCATGAGACAGCATAGTCCAGAGATTTTTTCAATAGCTGTTCCTGCTGAGCAACACTCCTCTGTATTTATGGATATCCTGCGGTATATGCCTGTGGCCGTTCTTTGTGAGAAACCAATCGCAGCCTCTGCAGCAGACGGCAGACGAATGCAGTCCCTTGCGGAGGATCAGAAATGCGCTCTGGTTGTCAACTACATGCGCCGTTTTGAACCTGGAAGCATAGAAATAAGACGGATGATTCAGAACAAAGAGTTAGGAGAAATTTTTAAAGGACATGGGTGGTACAGTAAAGGACTAATCAATAATGGCTCCCATTTTATCGATCTGCTTCGTTTCTGGCTTGGCGAGGTGACTCGTGTGGAAATCATGAACAAAGGAAGACAATGGGATGGTCTCGATCCGGAGCCTGATATTTGTCTATACTTTCATAATATCCCGGTATATTTTTTGGCCGGACGAGAAGAATGCTTTTCTGTTGGTGAAATAAATCTATTCTGCGAAGGTGGCATGATCCGTTACACTAATTTTGGTAATCTTATTGAGGTATACAGAACTTATCAAAACCCCTTCCTGAAGGGGTATACGGTTCTGAATCCGGACAAAGAGATCGTATATACTAATCTGAAGCGTTATCAACTGCATGTCCTGGAATCCCTCTATAAACACTTGACTGCAGATGATAAACTTAATTCAGATGGGGAAAGCGCCATAGGAACTCTGGAAGTTATAGAGCGTGTTTGCAGTCAACTAAAAAGAGGGAATGATGAGTAAATTGGCATTAATGGGCGGAGACAGGGCAATCACTCGTGCCTTTACTCCCTACCGGTCAATCGGATCGGAGGAGACGGAGGCTGTCAGGGCTGTCATGGAAGCGGGAATTCTTTCAAAATTTTACGGTTCCTGGGATCCTGACTTCTATGGTGGTGAGAAAATAAGAGAATTTGAAACTGCATGGGCAAAGTATTTTAAGGTTAAGCATGCAGTTACCGTCAATTCTAACACATCCGGGCTTATGGCTGCCATAGGTGCAGTTGGCGTTGAACCGGGCGATGAAGTCATTGTAAGTCCATGGACTATGAGCGCATCTGCCACAGCTATTTTAGTATGGAATGCAATACCCGTTTTTGCGGATATAGAATGTGAGACGTTTAACCTCGATCCGATCTCTATTGAAAAAAATATCACTCCTTATACAAAAGCTATAATGGTTACTGATATTTTTGGACATGCTGCCGATCTTGATACCATCATGGCTATTGCCAGGAAACATAATCTCAAGGTTATAGAAGATAGTGCGCAGGCCCCGGGCACCGTATACAGAGGCCGTTATGCGGGAACAATCGCCGATATTGGTGTTTTCAGCTTGAATTATCACAAGCATATTCATACAGGAGAGGGAGGCGTTTGTGTTACAAATGATGATTTTTTAGCGGAACGTCTGCAATTGATTCGTAACCATGCAGAGGCGGTAGTTAAAGAGAAGGGCACCGAGAATTTGTCCAATATGATAGGTTTTAACTTTCGCATGACAGAAATTGAGGCTGCAATAGGCATTGAGCAACTCAAAAAACTCCCGTCACTTATCGCCCGGAAAATGGAAACGGCCGAACGTCTTACGGGAGGGCTCAATGACTTGAAGGGGCTCAGAACGCCAGTTGTCAAAGAGAATTGCACCCATGTATATTATGTTTATCCGCTTCTGTACAACCCGGAAGAGACAGGCATTTCCCGCGATTCAATAGTGCAGGCGCTTCGGGCTGAGGGGGTACCCGCGTCGGGCGGATATTTGAACCTTCATTTACTGCCGATGTACCAGAAGAAAATTGCCTATGGGACGCATGGCTTTCCCTGGACTGCAGAATTCTATCGTGGGGCTGTTTCGTATAATAAGGGCATCTGTCCGGTGGCCGAAGAGTTTCATGATAAAAAATACTTGAATCTCAATATGAGTTTCCACGACTATAGTGATCCGGAAATCGATTTAATAGTCGATGCATTCAGAAAGGTCTGGAAAAACATGGATCAACTGAAAAACTATTCGAAATCATAAGAAGCGTAATTGGCAGCAGATATTTTAATTTTTGTTGAAGACCCGGGTGCGGCGAACTATGTTGCACGGCTCCCTGCTTTATTGATCGGCAAAGGTTTGAGGGCAAAATTGTTTGCAGAAGGCCATGCAAAAGACTATTTGTTTCAGCGAGGGATACAATTTGAGACTGTTAACACCACCGACGCTGCATCCAAATTACTTTCATCGGAACACCCGCAATTATTAGTGATTGGTACTTCAGAAAATTTGGATACATTGGGTTTAAGACTGTCCATGGAAGCCCGTTCAATGGGAATAAAGAGTGTGGGTGTGGTAGATGCCCTTGGTAATGCTGCGTATAGATTTCGCGGACATAGTGATAACCCTCTGCAATACGCGCCTGAGTGGCTTGCAGTACCGGACGGGTGGACGCAGAAGGCCTATGTTTCCTTGGGTTATCCGTCAGAGAACATTGTAGTCTGCGGCCATCCTAATTATGATCATATACTCGATGTTGCGGCCGGAATGGCAGGAGAAGGCAGGAAAGCAATCCGGAAGAGGCTTTTCCCCGATGTGAACAATGAACTTCCTATAGTGGTTTTTGCTGCCGAGATTTCTGCTGGAATACGATCCCGGCAATATTATGAACGTTCAGATGAATACACTCTGGACGGTAGAGGAAAGAGTATTGGGCGTACTTCAATTGTGCTGGAAGAGTTTCTCGATGCTATGGAGGTTACAGGCCGTCAGGCTTATATGGTGCTGCGCATGCATCCTAAGAATACTGAAGATGAATTAAGAGATTATATGGAAGAATTTGATTAT
>Ga0247841_10010325_pt1 | contig 12750 bp, 18 predicted proteins | sample LaCruzMarch2015__2_FD_192410 | JGI IMG/M metagenome (GOLD analysis project Ga0247841, IMG submission 192410) | Freshwater microbial communities from meromictic Lake La Cruz, Castile-La Mancha, Spain - LaCruzMarch2015_18m | ecosystem: Environmental > Aquatic > Freshwater > Lake | place: Spain... | reverse complement strand
TTTGAAGAACATCTGGCTTATAATCAAGCAGTTGCAGAACATGCTCCTGATTATGTTGGTTTTTTAACTAATATGTATGATAGAATTATAGCTCATACGCAAGATCCTGCTGAAGCTAGAATTGATACTATGAAAAGAACCCAAAAGGGTGGATTTTCTCGTTATCTGGGTTCTTCAAATCAGGCAGTTAGTGATGCACTTTATGCTAAACTTCAAAACTGTGATGTTCCGCGATTATTTGCAGTTCAGTTTAGGGGTTTTAGTGTAGCAGGATCAGATTTTGCTAATCTTGTTCGAACTGTTCCGCGAGGTATTTCTCCTGAAGACTTTAGAATACATCTAAGAGATCTGTATATCCGCGAGATTCAACCGACAGTGGCCTAGTGTTTTTTTCTATATTTGAAATATAACTACTGCTCAGTTGAATTTTTTGTGAGAAAGCTTTATAAGTGAATATATTGGTTTAGATATATAGGTTTCAGAATACAGATCAAAAATCGAGTATCTGGAACTCATCACCAAAATATGAAAGACAACTTTGATATATTTTTCAGAAGGAAGCCGGCATTAATGCTGGTAGCCTTAAGCAAAGTTTCTAAGGCTAGATACGGCAGCGTTCTGGCAAAAGAAGTTGATTGCACCTACAGCCATGCTGTAAAGATTCTTCAGGCGTTAGAAGTTCTAAACCTGGTTGGATTTGAGAAGCAAGGAAGAATTAAGCTGATAAAGCTTACTAAGAAGGGGAAGGAAATCGCAGAGGCAATCGATAACATTAGAAGGGCTTTGGCTTAAATTTTTTAATTTTTATTATTGAAGGGGTGTTTTTATTTTTTATGGATTAACGGAGGTATTTTAAATAGCCCTTCCCTTTGTAGGTTATGAAAAAGAGAAATTGGATAATTTTAGCAGTTCTTATAGTAATTTTGTTAATATTTTTAGTTAGTTCATTTCTTTTAAGAAGTTGTTTTGGTTGTAGTAACCCTTGTGATTATTCTGATTTCTATAAAAAAGCAATAAAATATAATAATGAGAGTATGTGCTCTTTTATAGAAGCGCCATCTAAACCTACTTTGCGCTCTACTCATCAGGGTTATGATGTTTATTGTAGAGAAGCTTGTTTTCGTAGTATTGCGATTTATAAAAATGATAGTTCTATTTGTGGATTAATAAGTAATGTAAAAACTGAGTTTAATTTAAGTGGACCAACAATAAAAGATTCCTGTTATAATGGTCTGGCTAAGAATTTAAAACAATTTTCTTTATGTAATCTTACCGAAACTAATTGGGCTAAGAAATATTGTCCTTGGTAATACTAACGTGAATGTGTTACACCAATTTTCTTACAATAATCTCTAATTGGACAGGTTGAGCACAGAGGTGAAACAGGTAGACAGATAGTTTTGCCAAATAAAACAAATATACCATTAAAATCTGCCCAATATTCTTTTGGAATTGTTTCCATTAAGGCAATCTCTGATTGTTCGGGTGTTTTTGTTTTTATCCAGCCAATTCTATTCGGAATTCTATTTACATGAGTATCTACCGGTATAACTGGCTTGTTAAAACAGAATGCAAGAACTATGTTTGCAGTTTTTGGACCTATTCCTTTTATGGACATTAAGGTTTCGCGAGTATCGGGTACTTGAGAATTAAATCGGTCTATTAATTCTTGAGAAATATGTCGAATTGTTTTGGCTTTATTGTGATAGTAACCCGAACTGAATATTATTTTTTCTAGTTTTTTTAATGGTAACTTCAGCATTTGTTCTGGAGTTTTTGCAATTTTAAATAATTCTTCAGAAATCACTTCTGTTATTTCATCTTTTGCTTGAAGTGAGAGAATACAAGAGATAAGCGTTTGATAGGGCGAGTATCTTTTGGAGTCTTTAGATTCTCGATTAAGTGTTGTTTTTCTTACCCCTTCTTGAGATTTTTTAAGAAGTTCTAGGACTTTTATTATTTCTTTTTTTTCTGCCATGGTATTGTTTCGGTTTTGCTAAATCGATAGCAGTTAATGTATGAAGTTGTCCAGAGTTTTTAAGGTATTCCCAACCCTGTTCTCTTCCTTTTTGAATGCATAGTACTCCTCTTTCAGCTTTTTCAGAGTGTCGGATTTTAGTTGATAGATAAGCTTCTACTGCACTTGTCCTTACGGTAAATAATTCTGCTATTTCAGTATTTGTTGTTAGCTCTTCAGGTTTAACCGCTCCTGTTTTATAATTTTGAACTTGTTGCTTTAATCTTTCAGTAAGTGCGTATTTTTCCGCCAGTTGTCTAAAGTAAAATCTTCTATTTTTGCTTACTCCTTGTTCTTCGTACTCTTGCTGTTTTCTTCTTACACTCCAAAGTATGTCTATCTGTTCTGATTTTGTAAATAATGTATCTATTGCCATTTTACTTAATTGTTTAAGAACACCTCGATTAATTTGAATTTTTTATTCAAATCCCAAATGGGTCCGGATGGTCCAGAAAATTGGGAATTTTCTGGCTCATTCAACTCTCTACTCTCGAGTTGAAGATTTTGAACCCTAATTGTTCAAATCCCAAATGGGTCCGGAGGGATTTGAACCCTCGACACCCACATTAAGAGTGTGGTACTCTAACCGGGCTGAGCTACGGACCCATACTTGTAATTATAGAGAAAAATGATGTTTTAAAGTTATTGATTTGCTTATAATGTTGGAAGTATGGCTTCTCTTAGCTGATCCGCCAATGAAGGACCATGAATTCTATCTTGAATAAAATTGGTTATTCGATTAAAAGCATAGCCCAATCCTACAAATGCAGCTTTCATGTCATCGATTGGGAAGTAGTTTATATCTCGAGAAGTTGAAGGTACTTTTGTTAAATCTACAAATTCTAAATCTAGACCAGCAAGTCCGTTGTCCATTGTTTTTATATTAAAAATTGATTAATAAGCTTTGTTGTAATAAAAAGGATAGATAATTAGTTACTTAGTGGTTGAAGTACTGTAGAATTTTCATCTCGGAATAAATATACGCCGCCATGGGGGCCATTAGATGTAGCATGGCTACATGCAGTTTGGAGAAAATTAAATTTGTAAAAACTTCCAATATTATATTCGGGAGTTTCATTAGTCGATTTATATATTGTGAACTCTTGAGTCTTTTCCTTTCCCTTTAGTATTATTGAATAGTCATATTCATATCCTGAATCAGAATAAGCGCCGGATGCGTTGTAACCTCTTTGAATTCTAGATTCACCGATTGAAATTAATGTTCCTCCAACTTCTTGTTCAAGTTCATTATTATTGTAAGCCTGATAACAACCGCTATTAATGAGTTTATCAAATTTAAGTGCAAGACTCTCTTGAGTAGTTAGTTTGGTTTTAGGTAAAGAGAAAAATAATATGCCCAGAATTAACAAAACTATTATTATAGAAGTTATAATCACGCCCTTTTTCATAGAGAATTGTATGGAATGTTCTTTATAAATATTCCTAGAAAATTATCTGTACACTCTACTCGTATATCTCTAAGTAGTATTGATTAGAAGGTAGCTTAGCGATATACTCGCCAAGTATGCTTGCATTTGCAGCATTTGAAGAACTTAGTTTCTGATTCATCTGCAGAACGAGTTTGTGAAGTCCAGAAATAGGCTTCTTTGTTTCCACATTTAGGGCAAGTTTCTGCAACAGTAGGCATAACGTTTGCGTCTTTTTCTTTAACAACAGCTACTTTTTTTAATTTTTTAATATCTTCTGTTGATTCTATTTTAAATTTAGTCTTGCAAACATAATTGCATTTTAGACATCCGTAATTTTTTCTTTTTTCTACTAGAACACAACCGCACTTGGGACAAAACTCCATATATCTTAGGTTTTTTCTTGGTATATAAACTTTACCATCGGATTTTATATCTTTTTATTTCGAAGAAGATTTGCATTAGTGACTACGGTTATAGAAGAAAGGGCCATCGCTATCTCGGCTATTACAGGATTTAAGACTCCTGCGATTGCTAGAGGTATGGCAATAGTATTGTAAGCAAAAGCCCAGAATAAATTTTGTTTAATCTTTCTAAATGTAGCTTTTGAGAGGGTTATTGCTGAAACTACGCCTGTTAAACTACCGTTTGTTAGAACTATGTCCCCAGATTCGATAGCAATATCTGTTCCTGTTCCCATGGCTATTCCTACATTTGCTTGTTTTAGTGCAGGAGCATCATTAATTCCATCTCCAACAAAAGCTACCATTCCTGTTTTTTGTAGTCTTCTTATCTGTTCTTCTTTTTCTTGCGGTAGCACATTAGAAATAACTTCTGAGATGCCGGCCTGCTTTGCAATAGCCTTTGCGGTTATTTTATTATCCCCCGTTAACATTATGGTTCTATATCCTTGGTTTTGTAAACTAACTAGTGCTTTCATGGAGTCTTCTTTTATGGCATCTGCAACACCAATAACTCCAATAATCTTTTTACTTTCTGCAATGATCATTACAGTATAGCCTTTTTCTTCGAATTCTTCAATTTTTCTTTGATAATCTTTAAAAGAAATTCTTTTGTTAGCCATTAGTTGAGTATTTCCTACAATTATTTCTTTATTTCTTATTGTTCCTTCTAGCCCTAGGCCTCTAAGAATCTTGAAGTTCTTTACAGGCAGATATTTTTTTAGTTCTGCTTTTTGTAGGATGGCGTGAGCAATTGGATGTTCACTTAGTTTTTCTAAACTTGCTGTTCTTTCTAGTAGATAGGAACTATTAATTTTACTAAAAATTTCTCTAACTTCGGGCTTGCCTTTAGTAATGGTTCCGGTTTTATCAAAAACAATAGTTTTTATCTCTCTCATGGTTTGAATTGCTTCGCCTTTTCGTATAAGGATTCCTTTTTTTGCACCCATTCCAGAACTAACCATTAATGCGGTTGGAGTTGCTAGTCCGAGTGCACATGGACAGGCAATTACTAGAACTGAAATTGCAATACCCAGAGCTTGACTGGCATTAGTGAAAATTGTCCAATTGATAAAAGTGAGAACTGAAATTATAAGTATTGTTGGAACAAAAACATTTGTTATTTTATCCGCCATCTCTTGAATCGGTACTTTTGAGCCCTGAGCTTCTTCTACTAATTTTATTATATGTGCTAAGAATGTATCTTTTCCAATTTTTGTTGCTTTAAAATAGAGTATTCCATCTTGATTTAGTGTAGAGCCAATAACACTGTCGCCTTTATTTTTATCAACAGGCATAGATTCTCCAGTAATCATGGATTCATTAACAGAACTTGATCCTTTTATTATAATTCCGTCGGTAGGAATTTTTTCTCCTGGTTTAACTAGGAGTATATCGCCAATTCTTATTTCAGAGATATCTAGTTCAAGTTCTCTATTATTTCTTATTACTCTCGCTTTTTTTGCTCCGAATTCTAGAAGTTTTTTTATTTCTTCGCTAGCTCTTCCGCGGGCACGAGATTCGATATATTTTCCTGTTATAAAAAAGGCCATTATCATTGAAGAAATCCCTGAATAATTTGATATAGTTGGTAGAATGAAATTTATTATTCCGGTTAGATAGGCAATTACAGTTCCTAACATAATTAAAGAGTCCATATTAAAATAAAAACTAGTGAAGCCTTTAATTCCAGATCGGATTGTTTCAAATCCCCAAATGAATATTATTGGAAATGCAAGAACTAGAATTACTATTGTCATAGTAGCCTCTTGAAATAATTTTAACCCAAATAATCTTTCAGAATACATTAAAAATGCAATTGGTATTGTAAGTAACCAGGTATAGATCATCTTTTTCTTCCAAGAATCTATCTCATTTTTTTCTTCGTTATGTTTATGTTCTTTGGGTTTACTTGTTTGGTCTGATTCTTCTATATTTGTTGCTCTAAATCCTGGTTTAGCTATGGCTTCTTTTATTTGATCTATAGTTACAGAGTTATTGCATTCGATATAACCTTTTTTTGACATAATATTCACATTAGCAAGCGTTACTCCTGGAATTTTCTTTAAACTTTTTTCAGAATTAGCTGCGCAAGCGGCACAGTGCATTCCCTCAATAGAAACGTGATATTTTTTCATATTATTTACATCATCCCGCAACCACAACTTCCGCCACTAGACATACTGCAGGTGCTTCCTTTACTAGGAGTTGCTGCCTGAACTTGCTGTTGTGTAGCTGTTCCATCAGCTGTAACAATAAAACTTCCATGAAGCATACCCATTCCACAGGTGAAACTTATTGTTCCGGTCTTAGTTGGAGTGAACTCTATAACATTTAAACCCTTTTGTAATTTTTTATCTATATTGTATTCTCTCATAACTAATTCGCTATTACAACTTGTTAGAGTAATTACATTTACATTCCATTTTACTGGAACTCCCTGTTTAATTACAAAAGAGTTTGGAGAATATCCTGAAGCATCAACGTTCATATTTATCTCTTGAGCTCCATTAATTATTTTAGCATTTGAAGAAGAGCTAGCCGCTATTGTCGCACTAGACGTTCCTATTATGGTACTTTTAATCGAATCAAAAGAGAAATTACTTCCGGCTAAACTTAATCCACGGTTAAGCATAATTAATCCCAAGATCAATACGATTATGGCTGAGAACTTTAGTATTTTCTTAGTGGTAGTATGGCTGATTACTGTGGCAAGACTTCCGAAAGCCAACATTACTGGAAGAGTTCCTAATCCGAATACAAATAAACTTAGGGCTCCACTTGCTAGGCTTCCTGTTCCTGCAGCATAGAGATACATTGCTTGTAATGGCCCACATGCTATGAATAAACCATTTAGTAAACCTGTTACGATTGGACTTAGGTAAGGACCTTCGGCTTTTGTAGAAGCCATTACAGCATATTTTGTTAAGAATTTTGGATTAAATTGAAATTTTCTAAAGAACTTTAGACCAAACATACTTAGGGAGTATAATATCATAAAAATTCCTGCGAATATTGCGACACCGGCTCTTAGTCCGATACTAAAGGAGAATAGTCCGCCAATTAATCCAAATAGCGCACCCATTATAGTATAGGAGATAACTTTTGCTGTTCCGTAAGCTGCATGTTGTGAAAATCCCGTATGTCCTTTTAGAGCATTTTTAGCAGTATAAGAGATTACAAATCCGCCACACATAGAAACACAATGGAATCCGGTTAGTAGTCCAATTATAAATAAGAGTATTAAACTTATGTTTTGACTAATCTCTGGAATTTGAATTGAAGAAATATTTAGGCCAAAGGTCTTGTATACTAGTAATAGGACAATTATTAGTACAAATACTCCTAGAAATATTAATGCAGATTTATTATTATTATACTCTGATTCAGGTTTAGATTTTAAATTAATATTACAATAGCAGTCATAACCCTTTTTCTTTATTATAGCTTCAATTTCTTTTTCAGTTATCTTAGATTCGTCAAAATCTATTTCTGCTTTTTCATGAGCATAGCTTACAGAGATCGAATTAACTTTATCTTTTAATTCTCTTTCTATCGAGTCTGCGCATGAATTACAATGCATTCCTTTGATTGAAAATGTTTTTTTCATAACTTTTTGCGTTTGAATTGGCTTTTAAAGCTAATGTTGAAACTAGTTTCAGTGTAAGAGAAACCTAACGGTTTCTCCTCGCGACCTCTTCCCTTGAGTAAGTCTAACGGTTTTTCTCCACTCGTTTTTCCCTAGAGTAAGCTATTTTTCTCCTCACGCTCGAAAAATAGAAGTTTTATCTTTCATAAGGTTTTTAAGCGGATAAGGTTATTTAGTGTTATGAGAAATAAGAATGTTGGATGGTTAGTTATTGGAATTTCAGTATTTATGGCAGCTATAGTCTGGATTTTTAATGTTGGACTTAGAGATGTTCTTAATGCTACTTGTACCCACGGGCCTAGTTGTTCAATGTATGATACGCTCTCTCTTCAAACTTGGATAAGTTTAGCTGTAGTCTTAGTTGTATTTTTTATTGGATTATTCTTGGTTTTCTCAAAAGAACATGAAAAAATAGTAGTTAAGAAAATAAGACCCTATGGAAAAGCAGAAGTTAAGGAATTTGATAAGAAAAATCTTAAGAACCTGGATAAAGAAGAACTTTCTATTATGAATTTGTTATTAAATAATAAGGGAAGTATTTTCCAATCAGAGATAGTTACTAAGTTAGATATGAATAAGGTTAGAGTAACAAGAATTTTAGATTCTCTAGAAGGTCAAGGCTTGATCGAAAGAAAGAGAAGAGGCATGACTAATATTGTTATGCTTAGAAGATAATTTTTGGATTTAAGAGAGATTTCATTTATTTTTAAATTTATTAAGTGTACGAGAACTTGATCAGACTTTGGTTTAATTATCTTCTTTATCTTTAGCTGTAAGAATTTGGTTTAAACAGTTAATAGAATTTTTATGAACGAAGTCTAATTTAGCGAGCCCAGCAGGGCGAGCTTTACTTAAATCCGTTTAGTAATTCCACAAAGAATATTTTTATCCAACCAATATAGGGAATTCTTCCAAATGCAGTTCCAATAACTTGATTTTGTTGGATATTTGTTTCAACAGAAAGTTGAGAAGGATTGTGATCGCCTTTTGTTTGAATCGGATCTAGGGAAATAACTCGATGAATGATTGGATGAGCGGTTCCACCATTAAAAACAATAATGTCCCCTATCTCTACCTGTTTTTTACCATAAATAATTATTAAATCTCCTTTTCGGAATCCGTCACTTAATCTAAAACTATTGAATTGTTCTTTTGTTATGTTAGTATTTTGTTCATACCAGTTTCTACAAGTATTCCAGTAATTATCTTTATTGAAAAACGTACTTTTAGTTTCACAATTACCGCAAATATCATATCCATTACAATTTGAATTTATTCCGCCAAGTGAATAGTGCTCCATACTGGAAGATTCTACTATGGCCAGAGGAAGAGAGGTTCCAAAAATCAATCCTAATCCTGGAAGAAATATGAATTTTACTACAATGAATACTATAATCAAAAAAATTAGATAACTTAACCAAGATTCAGAATTCCATAGCCAGTTCCAAAAATATTTCAGCTCTTTTTTTATCTCCACCATAAATATAATAGAGTAGGACTGTTTTTAAGGGTTTTTATCTTCTCCAGAGGTTAGTGCCTTGTGTTCTTGCTTCTGAAACTACTTGTTCCAGTATTCCTAGAAGATTACCTGTTTCATATCCAAATAATTCTCGCATCTGTTCAAATGATCGTTCTGAGGTTTTTCCAGTGCCTTCTTCTTGAACGCCTAGATATCTTTTGTCTTGACCGGTTGGACTCATTGTTCGTTCTTCAATATAAGCTACTAATTTTCTTCTTGGAGATTCTGTCCCTGCTTGTTTTAAACATAGTGTCCCAATCAATTGTTTTACTTGACTTGCTAGAATTCTGTAGGCTTGGGGATGTGTTTGAGAGAGTGGTGTTTCAGGAGCTCTTCCGGCTAGTCTATCATTATAGCCTAGATAGTCAAAATCTCTTGGATGTCTTAATCTTGTTATGGTGGCCATAACTTAGTTTTTGAATAATTAGCTTTAAAAAGATTATTGTGCTGAATTAGTTATGGATCCATTTACAGAAAAAGATTTGATTGAATGTCTGAAGAGCATTGCGGTTTCTCTAAGAAATATGGATACTAAGATGGATGAGATGACTCAATCACTTCGAGAGATTGCTGCTGCAAAACTTGAAGAAGATCTTGGAGAGGCAGTTATAGAAGACGAACCCATTGCTTAATTAGCTAAATAATTACAATAATTCTTATATACCTTCTAAGATATGGGCTAGAATGAAAAATTTGATTAGAAGATTAAGTGCCGGATTAGTTGCATTAACTTTATTTTCTTTTTCTCAAGCGCCTATTGGTTACTTAGCAAAACCTTCTTGGGATAGATATCAAATTATTCTTGATAAAAATCCCTTTGGAAAACTTGGTCCTGCTGATCCTCTGGAAACTCCTGATTGGGCGAAGGATATACGAGTGAGTTATATTGCTCGTAATGGTTCTGATCTATCTGCGGGTTGGGTAAGTTCAAAAACAAATAGTTTTAGTCTTAAACTTGGAGAGACCAGTGAAGAAGGAATTACTTTGGAGAGTATTAATTACGAAGACGAGTCGGTTAAACTTTCTAAAGCAGGGAAATATGTAACCTTAAACGTGCAGGCTTTGCCTTATGTTACTAATGCATTTCCTATTGCTTCTTCTGCGACTCGAGATCCTTGGCGAGAATTTTATGCACGTACTCAACAAGCAAGCCAGCAAAGAATTCCAGATCATCTACATATTACTAACTCTGTGGATGGAACTGTGGGCAGAGTTAATCTTACGGAAGCACAGAGGGAACAGATAAGGCAACGAATAATGCAACAAAGATAATTCGATTCGAGTCTAAATAGAAATCGTAAGCTTTAAAATACCCTAAAACATATAGTAAATATGAAAAAGGCGGTATTAAATTCTTGTATTGCTCTTGCATTGATCTCGAGCTTTCTAGTTTTATTCTTTTTTTCGTCTTTAGTTTTATATGATAAGGTTTGTTTTTATGAATTAAAGCTTTATGCACTTGTATTCGAGTGGCTTTTGGCTTTTGTTATATTCGTTATATCGTTGTATGCTTTTGTAGCTTTGATTATGAAGCACTATACGATTCAATTGGTTAAGAGATAATTTTCTTTTTCTAAATTTATTATATTTTGTATTACCAGCTTTGCACAAAATATAGCCCTATTCATGTGCAATCATCGTACTTGCACAATTTTTAAAATTAATTTCAATGTTTGAGAGATATAATTCTTGAGCCAGAACACAAAGATTATGGCACAGTGCTTTACAAAGAATCTCGTTAGTTTGAGCTACTGGATCTTTGAACATAAGATAATCTCCAAAGCGTTGTTTAATCATAAAGAAAGTACTTTCAACATTACTTCTAGCATGATAGTTTTTGTAAAAATCTTCTGGATGATCTTTAAAATATCTAAACATTTTATTCCAAGCAGGAGCTCCCTTGGACAAGCCTCTTGCGTTGTTCTTAAATGGAATAAATGGCGTTATATTTAGGTCGGAAGCATATTGTAGATTTTCACGAGAAGAATAGGCTTTATCAGCTGTAACTTGTTCAACATTAAAATTATCTGCTGTTTGCTTTAATAATTCTATAAATTGTGGAGAATCTGCTTCATTTCCCTTAGTAGCAATTATGCTAGTTATAATGTTGGTAAATGTTCCACAAACACAATGAGCTTTTCTATATTGCTGATGCATTGAATATTTTTGTCTTACTGAACTCCACTTTTCCAGATATTTTCTTTCTGAAAATCCTGTAGAATCTATAGCGAACTTTTTTTCTAGTTGAGCAAGAGGTAAAGCTGATAACTCAATTAGTTGCTTCAACCATTTGGTTAAACAACTTAGACCAAAATAATTGCAAATAGTATTAAAATGAGGAATAGTTCCCATGGGCAAGTATTTATCTTTTAGAAGTTCTAATTCAGGTAGTAATCTTCTGCTACCTAAAGAAGTATAAACTTTTATACACATACATAAAATCATTTTTCCTGCTTCTTGTGGTCTTCTTCCAGATCCAGCATAGGTGTCAACATTAGCAAGATGGCATAGTTCTTTTAGTAAACTGAGAAAAATTATTTTTTCTCGAGTTTGACTATTATTGTAAGCTCTCCAATTAAATGGCTCTTCTGCTTCAAAATAAGCCCAGTCATCTAGTTTTTTCTGTGGTTCAGGTTCTTTGTATGTTATTTTCATGTTATTTTTCTCCTTGATTTAATTTGAATATGAGTGGCTCGTTATAATCGAGCCAATTTGAGAGTAGCCCATAACTACTCTCCTCGAATTTGCCCATAACAAATTCTTTTTATTACTAGTTATTCATATGATTAATTATACAGAGGTATTTAAATGTTTCCATTTTGTAGTAGCTAATCATATTATTGAGTAGCAGAAAGGTTTAAATAGCTCGTATGACTAGTTAAATAAAGAGATGAAAAAATGGAAAATATAATCTGGGAAGAAAAAAAGGCTGAAGATAAAAAAGCCATAAAAACACAACAGGAGATATTAAGTAAGATCAGTCAAAATACTCAAGAAGGCAATTTAGAAAAGGAAGTTGCAATGGGTTTCAGTGCAAATCAATTCATTGTCCGATTACCTTCTATCTTGGCTCGACATTCACATGTTGATCCAGAAAAAGCAAAAAATTGTAGCTTTAAATTTAAATGGAACCCAAAAGGTTTCGATTCAAAAACAAAAACATTGAAAGGAGAATTTACAATAACGACAAAATGAAAAACATCAATACACAAGGTCTCTTATTGGGAAATTTAATTTATCTTGATGCACCCTTATCGACAATGCAGGTTGCAGAACTTTCAGGAATGGCTTGGAAAACAGCTAGAAATAACTTAGAAAAACTATTTGAAGTAGGTTTAGTTTGTAAAGGAAGAGTAGGAAATAATAAAAGAATATTTTGGAAAAATGCCAAGCAAAGTTAATATGTCCAATGTTCTGTCTGTCCTTGTGGAATTTGAAGGACAGCCAGTGAGTACGTTACAGGTTGCTAAATGGATGGAGCTTAGCTGGAAAACCGCTCGAGATAATCTTGAAGCTCTATTTAATTTAGGATTAGTCGAAAGGGGAAGAGTAGGAAATAATAAGAGAATATTCTGGAGATCAAGCACTAAAAAGCTAGAGAGTATAAATTTTAATTCTGAAGAGTATAGGAAGAAAGAAAAGAAATTGTATAGATTAGATAAATAAATTTTTTAGGA
>Ga0247841_10010324_pt1 | contig 12751 bp, 4 predicted proteins | sample LaCruzMarch2015__2_FD_192410 | JGI IMG/M metagenome (GOLD analysis project Ga0247841, IMG submission 192410) | Freshwater microbial communities from meromictic Lake La Cruz, Castile-La Mancha, Spain - LaCruzMarch2015_18m | ecosystem: Environmental > Aquatic > Freshwater > Lake | place: Spain... | reverse complement strand
CCGGGGCCGATTTCAAGCTCGTGGCCGAAGAAGACGCTGCCGCAGTCAAGGCGCCGGCGTTTTATGTCGGCCAGACGAAATTCGCGGCGTCGAAGGGCATCGACTTCGGCAAATTCCACGACCAGGAATGGCTCGTAAAGACTGTCGGCAAGGATGTCGTCATCGGCGGGGGAAAGACGCGCGGGACGCTTTACGGGGTCTACGACCTGCTCGAAAACAAATTCGGTTGCCACTGGTATTCGTATGATACCACGGAAATCCCCGCCAATAAAAACCTGACGCTTGAAAACGTCAGCATCCGCAAAGAACCGTCTTTCTATGCTCGCGACCTTTTCGACTATTACTACTGGTCGTGGCCGGAAAAGAAAGAGTTTCAAAATCAGAAACGCCTCAGCAACAAAAGGAACCGTTCCAGCCTAGCTTACGGCACCATGGCAGTATGGCCTGTCACCTCAAGACAATATTATGACGTCCACAATTTCTATTCGTTTATCAATCCCAAGAAATATTTCAAGGATCATCCGGAATATTTCAGCATGGACGCCAGCGGCAAGCGCTATCAAGGCGTGGGCAGTCAGTTCTGCATGAGTAATCCGGATACACTTGACATTGTCTATAACTCGCTGGTCGGGTTCATCAAAACGGACCGCGCCAAGCTCCCGAGCGATCAATGGCCCACAATTTACGATATATCCCAGATGGACGGGGGGGGCTTTATTTGCCTCTGCCCGCAATGCAAGGCGATCACCGAGCGGGAAGGCAGCGAAGCAGGGCTCCAGCTAAGCTTTATGAACGAGCTGGCGCGGAGAATCTCAAAAGAGTATCCCGACGTGATCATCCGGACCTTTGCCTACGGGTCAACAAGAAAGCCGCCTAAACATATCAAACCCGAACAAAATATCCTGATCCACTGGTGTGACAATTTCTCCTTGAGTGATTGTTTCCGTCCCTTGACATCCGAATTTAACGCCGGTCAGAAGGCGGAATTCGACGCATGGGTGAAAACCGGCGCGAAGATGTCGGTGTGGGACTACTGGAACATGGGGATGCAGTTTTTTGAAACTCCGCGGGTGGAAACCCTCGTTGATGCGATCATCGGCGACCTGCGCTACTTCCACACGAACAATGTCGTGAATTATTTCGGCGAAGTGGATGTCGATGAAAAGGACAATCAACCTAATTTTATCGGGCTGCATACCTGGCTTGCTTATCAGCTTCTGCTCGATACCGACCAGGATGCGGAAATGCTGATCGGTCGTTTCCTGAAGGGCTATTACGGGCCGGCGGCCGAGCCGATGGGCAAATTCCTTGAAATGCTCAGGAAAGGCGTCAAGGAAACGAAAACACCACTGATTTCACCGATCGCGCCGCGCGCCTACTGCACCGAAAAGTTCATGCAAACCGCCTGGGTTTATTTGAAACAAGCTTATGATGCGGCGCCCGCAGACTCGGTTTACCGTTCCAATGTTCAGAAAGAGATGCTGACGCCGATCTATGTTATTCTGAGAAATAAATGGGCTATCGGCGACCGCAAGGAAATGATCGCTATTTACAAAAACACACGCCTCAAATATATCGAACGCATAAACCCGAAAGTCACTGCTGATGAATATTCAAATGAATATTGGCTCGGCAGATTGAAGACCAACCTGAACTCTTTTGAAATGGTCAATCTCCCGGCGCCCAAAGGTTTTGAGGGGCGTGAAATACGATTGCTAGGCTGGCCCAGCCTGGGCTGGTTCAAGCATACGACGGAAGAAAGTTATGCGGCCGATCCGGATTCGGTTGCCGGGAAGGCGCTGCTCAGCCGAAAACCTCGATCTTATGAAAAGCCCGCCATTCACAGCGCCACAACACCGGGAGCAGGGGAAATGTATTCCACGGCCATCGGCATCTATGACTATGGCACCCAAAAGCCGATATCGATCGACCCGCGGAAAGAACTCCCGCAGGATGAAAAGTACCACTGGTATAAAATCGGCGTCTATGAGTTGACTCCGGGGACTTTCGTGTGGGGATTCTACTGGCAAACCCAATGCAGTCTTGCGCATCTTTGCCTGCCGCCGGGCGGCAAAGCGGACGACAATATATGGGAAATCTGGGTCTCGCTCAAATTTACCGGCCCGGGATATGTGCAAGGATCGGCCAAAACCAACGAGATCTACTGGGACCAGGTGATGCTCGTCAAACCGGATGAGCTTGGCAAACAAAAATGAAGCTCCACGCTGCAAGCAGCGTGGTATCTTAGCGGAATTGCGCCGAAGCCCTAGCCGAGCTCGGGCAGACTAACAACCCGGCTTCGCCAGGGCTACGCCGTGGTCGCCACGCCATTCATACCCCGTGGCAAGCCACGGGGTATTTCCGCCTTCGCGGCACGGCAAAGCGCCGCTATGGCGCGACGACGGCTGGCGAAGGCGAATAAAATCAAGCAGCAAGGGACGCATCAAATGAATGATATACCCTCCCGCTGGCATATGAATGTCTGATAAAAATGAAAAAACAGGAAACCGATACATTTTCCGTTAAACTGGCCAAGATAAAGCCATGGAACAGTGGGGCGCCACAAATTAACGGGCCGGCGGTTTACGGCGCCAGGCCGGGAACTCCATTCATGTTTGCGATTCCCGTCACGGGCGAGCGTCCGCTGTGTTTTTCCGTTGACGACGGTCAATTGCCGGAAGGATTGCGGCTTGACGCTCAAACCGGTATTATCAGCGGAGTAGCCGGCAGAAGGGGCAAGGCCAAGCTTGTGTTTGCCGTTGCCAATCAATGGGGGACAACACGGCGCGAACTGCACCTCATTATCGGCGATACGATTGCCCTGACACCGCCCATGGGATGGAATAGCTGGAATTGCTGGGCCGACGTAATAGACGCCGGCAAAATCCTGGCCGCCGCCGAGCAGATGGTCGCTTCCGGTCTCGCGGCTCACGGTTACAGCTATGTCAACATAGATGCGGGATGGCAGGGCCGGCGCGACGGAAAACATCATGCCATTCAGGGCAATCAGGGTTTTCCCGATATGCGGGAGTTGTGCGACGCCATTCACCGGAAAGGTTTGAAAGCCGGCATCTATTCGACGCCCTGGGTGAGGTCATACTTTCGCGTGAATAAGGCGGGCTTTACCGGCGGTTCTGCCGGAAAAAACTCGGGAGTCGGGGCGACCGACAATTGGAGCCTCAAACAGAAAAGATATGTCGGCGTCAAAACATATGATAATGAAGACGCAAAGCAATGGGCGGCATGGGGCTTTGACTACCTGAAATATGACTGGTTTCCCAACGAAGTGCTGAGTACGGAACGGATGCGTAACGCGCTCGCAACATGTGGCCGGGATATGATTTACAGCTTGTCGAACAGAGCGCCGTTCGAGCTGGCGTCCGAATGGGCGCGACTGGCCAACAGTTGGCGGACCACCGGCGATATTATCGATACCTGGGAAAGCGTTTCCGGCATCGGGTTTCAGCAGGACAAGTGGAGCCAATACACCGGCCCCGGCCACTGGAGCGACCCGGATATGCTCGTGGTGGGCAGGCTTGGCTGGAGTAATATCCGCGACTGCCGCCTTACGCGTGACGAACAGATTACCCACCTGTCGCTATGGGCGTTGTTGGCCGCCCCCCTCATGATCGGCTGTGATTTATCGCAGCTTGACGAGCTGACTATGCAACTTCTGTGCAATGATGAAGTTGTCGCGGTAAATCAGGACTCTGCCGGGCGACAGGCATGTTGCGTAAAAGAAGTAAGACATGCGGATTGCGCGGGGGAAACACGCTCCCATCACTCCGTTTATGTCAAAAGATTGTGTGATAATTCCATTGCGGTCGGGCTGTTCAATCGCGGGCCGCGGGATGAATTGATCGCGGTGTCCTGGCCGGAACTCGATTTGTCCGGGCCGATGCGGGCCAGAAATATCTGGGCCAACGCCGATATCGGCGTAGTTGACGGCAGTTTCCGTCTCGGGGTTCCGGCGCATGGCGCGCAACTGGTTCGAATGCGTCCGGCGACAAGCGCTGGACCATCGGATAACAAACTCAAACGGATAAAACTAAGTACGCATCGGCGTAAATACACCAACGTATGGGCCGGCACGGAGATCCCTCGACTTCCGCCGTCGCTCAAGGAGCTATGGCGGACACGTTGCTCGGGATGACAGGCTTTCCTCTGTCATTCCGAGCGGAGCGTAGCGGAGTCGAGGAATCTCGTGTTTCGGTTAATACGTTAGCGAACTTATGAACCGGTGTACTAAGGTGACTCGTCCTGCGTAGCGCTCCGGCGTAGCAGGGCAGGAAATCCTGTCACGTAATCAGGAAAGGAATCAGGTCATGATTTTTTACAAATGCAATTTGCGTCGGATTGCCGGGTTTATTTCATGCTGTTTAGTGTCCAGCGTAATGTTGGTCATGAATACGGGTTGTGTGAATACAGGTGGCGCCGTAAAAGGCCAAGGAGGGACTGACATGCCCCTGGTGAAGGATGGCAAGCCCGTGGCGAGTATTGTGATCGGCAAGGAAGCGAGTCGTGCGGCCCAATTGGCGGCGGCGGAACTGCAGTATCATATTGAAAAAATCACCGGGGCGCGCTTGCCGGTCGTAAGCGATGCGGAAATGGTCAAGGGCCCGCGCCTATTGGTCGGCGCAAGCAAGGCCACGGAAGCGTTGGGCTTGCGCAACGGCGATTTCAAGCACCAGGAATACCTGGTCCGTTTTCTGCCGGACACGCTGATCCTGATGGGCAAGGACAAGGAAGATCCAGGCCTTTTGGATTATGCCAAACCCGGCACATTCCCCGGTCAATATGATGAGCAAGCCACCTGTTACGCGGTTTATGATTTCCTGGAGCGGTATTGCGGCGTGCACTGGTATCTGCCCACGGAGCTGGGCCTGGTTTGTCCCCGGCAGGAAACCCTTAGCGTCAAAGGCGCGGAAGTGCGGCGCTCGCCGGCGATGAAGTCTCGGTGGCTCTTTTATGATGCAAAAATGCCCGCGGATCTTTGTGATGACTATAACCCAACAAACCCGCCCCCGCCGTTACTGGATGCACGCGAAGGCGCCTTGTTTGCCAGTCGCCAGCGCCTGCGGGGCGTAGAAGCTTATAATGTTAATCATTCGTTTTACGGTTATTACAGTCGGTTCCTGAAAGACCATCCGGAATGGTTTGCAAAAGGCTACGACAAGGATATGCCGGAAGAGATGCGCAAAACACCACCGGCCTTTGGGAGCGACTTAAAGAACTCCTACCCCTATAAGTATTTCCCGCAGATGTGCTATACCAGCACGGGGTTTGTCCAGCAGGTAGTCGCCAGCGCCCGCAACTATTATGACACGGGCAAGACGCTTGGGGGCGAGGTGGCCGTGGGAGATTATTTTTCCATGGTGCCGATGGACTTTGGTGATAATTACTGCCGTTGCCCTGAATGCCAGGCGCTTTTGCACAAGAAGGCTCCTTGCGAACAGTGGCGTAAGCAAACGTTTGCCTGGAATGACAAAGCCAGTGATTATATCTATGGATTTGTAAATCAGGTGGCCAGGGAGGTGGGCAAAACCAACCCGGACAAATGGTTGTCAATGGCAGCCTATAGTGACTATTACTACCCGCCGAGCCGGGAACCATTGGAGCCCAACGTCGCCATTACTTTTTGTATGCACCGGCGCACATTTTTGCCCACAATGGGACAGGTGATAGACGACGTTTTAAACAGGTGGGAGGCCGAGTCCAAAACGCGGCCCAAGCGGGTGTGGATGTATTTCTGCTTTCCAGCTTATACTTATAAGCGAGGTTTCCCCCCATTTATAGCCCATCACATGGTCAGGGAAATGCAACGCTATCACGCTATGGGCATCCGGGGAGTGTTTATTGAACCATCTTATCTGTCGCGTGACGGGAGCAAGCCGATGCGGGGTCCGATCATGGATCAGCTTGAGCTTTATGTCACCTTCAAGCTCGCGGATGACCCGGCGCTGGATGGGAACAAGCTGATTGATGAGTTTTTCGCGCGCTACTACGGCGCCGCCGCTAAACCCATGCAAATGCTGTATGAGCAGATTGAACAAGCCTACTGTGACCCGGCCAACTATCCGCCTGGCTCTTTTGGTGACCAATCGCCGGAGATTGTGTGGGGTGGGAAACTTGGCACGGCAGAGCGCATGGTGGAATTCGGCAAACTGATGGAGCAGGCCAAAACAGCGGCGAAAACAGAGATCGAAAAGAAGCGCGTGGCGCTTTTTGAGAAAGCCATCTGGGAGAATATGAAGGCCGGGCAGAAAGAATACCTGGAAGACAAAAAATCCCGGCAAGAGAAGGCACTGAAGCCCCCCTTGCAAAGCGGCCGCGCCGTAAGAATAACCGGCGTCCTGCCCGACGGGGACCCGGGCAAAGTGGATTGGTCCAAAGCCGAAGTTATGGGCAAATGGTTCACCACGCTCAAGGGCGAACCGACGTCCAGGCGGCTGGAAGGGCGGCTGCTGCACGACGGTCAGTTCCTGTATGTGCAGTTGCAGGAAATGCTGGACACGGCCAAACTGGTTTACCGTGACGACGCCGACATCTGGAACGAGGATGACTGGGAACTGTTCGTGGCCCGTGAGCGCGGCAAGGAGGCTTGCCGGCAGATGGGGGTCAACGCCAAAGGCGCGCATAAGGAACTGGCGTATGGTGAAGAGCAAAGCGCATGGAATAGCGACGCCAAGGTTGTATCGGACACGAGCGCTCCCGATCGCTGGGTGGTGCGCATTGCCTTCCCGCTGAAGACCCTGTTGCCGAGAGGCGTGCAGCCGGGGCAGACGATCTACCTGAATGTCTTTCGCGGCACGGATGGGGCCATTGACAAGGCGGTCAGTTGGGTTCCAACGCTTGCCGCGTTCGCCCGTGAAACGTTCTGCCTGGGCGCCATCCGGCTGGATGACTAGGGGGAAGTCCGAGAATCTTGGTATGAGTGGAATATGCGGGGGTTCTTTATCAGAAAACGCCATGGTGGATGTAATTCGCGCTGATATTGAAACAATTGGCCTGATTTGAACGCAAGGTCATCGGGCTTTTATGGAGGTTGTAAAAATGTCAATCAAGATAAAGATTATTTCGGCTACTGTTTTGTTTTCTATCTGCGCGTCTTTCTGTTTGGCACAGACTAATTATTACGTCGCGCCGGCCAATTCCGGAGCGGCTCACCCGTTTACGAACTGGACCATGGCCGCGACCAACACGTGGGTGGCCCAGCCGCGCCGCGCGGAACAGGTGGAATGGCCGCTTCAGTCCTTCGCCGGCCGGGATTTCTGGACCTTGCTGAGTCCTGGATGGCTGGATTTGCCGGGCGTTAAGGACGAACCGTTTGTGCAGGATTCCGGCTTGATGCACGTCAGCTTGCCGTTGATTGGCTTCGAATCCACCCTGTCACGGGCGATGGTGTTAAGGGAAATTGAAATCTTCCAGGCCGCTTCCCCCAGCAACGTCGCGCCCCGCTCGGCGGTGACGTATGCGTCGGACGCCAGCGAAGTGATGGTGTTTCGCCCGGAACGGATCAATGATGGCGACCGGGAACGCGGCGTGGCGATCAGCGCCAGCCAGAAGGCAATGAATGAGCGCTTTCGCCCGTTTCGGGCTACCCTGCAGGTGGAACTGCCGGCGGCCGAACCGCTGACGGCCATCACCCTGTATCACGGGGCCGGCGGCCAGGCGCAACTGGAATCCGTTGACTTCTATGCGATCGTGAAGGGCAAGGGGCGCCTCAAACTGGAACCGGCCACGCTGACGCAAGCCGCGACTGAAATTCGCGCGACCTTCACGAACGCGCCGGCCACGAGCCGCTTGCTGCTGGATTGCCTCTCCTCCAAGCCGGTCCTTTCGATCGGCGCCCTTTCAACTAACCTGGCGCGCCATTGCCAGACACATCCTTTTTATCCCAATCTGCCTGCTCCTCTGGACACCAGTATGTTGGGCCTGAGTGCGGACAACTTCGATGCCGCCAGTTGGGATCAATTTTTACGTGACTACCGGAAGACCTATATGGGATTCCAGCTGGGGGAATGGGACTGCGCTTTCTTCCACCAACCGCAACTGTATGACAAATACACGACACGGCACGAAGCGGAAGCGGCGCTGAAGACCGTCTGGGACTATCGGAAGCAGGTATTACCCGGGCCGATGTGGGGGCTGAGCGGCCAGTTGAATTATCCCCAGTATAGCGTGGCCTGGGGCGGGAATATCGCATGCATGGAACTTTCCGCCGGTTCGCCGAATTTCCCGCATCGCTCCAACCTGCTGTTCACCCGCGGCGCCGCCCGCCAATATGACAAGCCCTGGGCAATGTATCTGGCTTATTACCTCAACACGGCCACGGCCCACAGCAAAAGCACGGGGGATTCCTACTGGCTATCGGGACTGGACTATGGAATCGCGCCCTCGCTCGGGCGCCGCCTGTTTTATCTGTGTTATTATCAGGACGTGACGTTTCTGACGTTCGAGTCGCAGCCGTGGGGCCAGGTCAAGCAGGAAGTCGCCAACGGCCCGTGTTCCCTGACCGAGAACGGCAAGGCCATCAAGGACATTTACGAATGGGCCCATAGCGACAAGGGCCAACGCGGCACCTGCTACGCGCCGATCCTGTTCCTGATGGACTATTGGCACGGCCATGACGAGTGGCAGCGCGGCAAGGAATGGAAAACGTGGTATATCCTTCCATTTAACGACGGCGATTACATGGCGGAACATTTCCTGCGGACCATCGACCCGTTTTATGGAACGCCTTACTATGCGCCGCCCTTCAGCCCGAATTTGCATAATTCCAAGCTGGGCGATATTTTCGACCTGTTTTTCGCCAATCCGCCGGAAGGCAGTGTCAAGCCATTCCTGCTGGACAAGTATCCGGTAGTCATCCTGCTCGACGATATCGCCATCGATGCGGAACTCGCCGGGCGGCTGAAAGACTATGTAACCGAGGGCGGCACCCTGCTCTTGAACAGCGCCCAATGCCGGGGGGCCTTGACCAACGAGGCGTTTCTCGGCCTCAACCTGCTGATCAACTCGGTCGCGGAGGATGGGATGAGCATCCGGGAGGTCAAGCTGACCCGGGCAAGCGCGTTGCTGAGTTCAAGCAACGGCCTGCCGCTGCTGACAAAACATTCCCTTGGCAAGGGCCATGTGCTCCTGACCACGCCAACGTTCCTGTTGATGAAAGACAAGCAGAAAGCCAATCCCCTGATCGAAAAGATTCTCCTCCAGCTGCAAGCCGAAGTGCTGCCGATGACCGTGGAAGGCGACATCCAGTTCCTGTTCAACAAGCTGGCGGACGGCACCTGGCGGATTGTGTTGATCAACAACAAAGGGATTCTTAAAAAAGAAAATGAATCCATCGAAAAGCATGATCCGGCCTATGCCGCGGCGGTGCGGATTACCGCGCCGGCCGAGGGAAAGTTCACCGAGCTCGTGGCACAGGAGCGCCTGAAGGAAGAGCGCGCGGCGGACAAGAAAATCGTCGCGTTGACCGTGCCGCCGGGCGAGGTGCGCGTCCTGGAAGTCAGAAACGTGCGCGAAACAAAAAATGACAGCGCGGCAGACAAGAAAATCGTCGCGCGGATAATTTTGCCGGGCAAGGCACGCGTCCTGGAAATGAAAACCAACAGCGCGGCGGTCTGCGCCTGGTCGTTCGATGAGGGACAGGGAACAAACGCCGTGGATTCTTCCGGGAATGGCTATAACGGGACCATCCTTGGCGCGCAATACATCACCAACCGGTCCGGCTACGCATTGGCCTTTAACGGCAAAGACAGTCATGTCAAAGTGGAAATACCCGCCAAATATCCCTTGACCGAGGGCGCATTCGAGGCGTGGGCTTGTCCCACTGCGGGCACCGGCCTTGGCCGGGGCCAGGTGATGCATACCGATAATGTTTTTATCTATCTCAGCAGTAATTGCTGGGGCGCCATGATTTACGATGAAACCAGCATCCTTAAGGTTCAAGGGCCGGCGGCCCGGAACAACCAGTGGGCCCATCTGGTTATCACCTGGTCTTCCGATAACGTGGCGCGTTTTTATGTCGACGGCCAGGAAGTCGAGCTGGCCGTTCCCCTGCGCTATATAAACCCCCTGGGCTTGAGCAAATACAATGGCAAAATCAAACGTATTATGCTATATGTGGGAATGTTTTCACCGGCAAACGGCGGGCCATTTAACGGACAGATTGACGACGTCCGGGTTTATGACCGGGAGCTGACGGCCGCTGAAATTCAACAGCGGTACCAGGATGGATTGAAGCAACGTTGATCGTTTCTTGGCACGCTGGCAATGAGCCAAACTGCATGCTTTTTTATGAAAATATTCAATCTTTATTAGTCAGTCCATAATAGTCCATACATCGTAGAACCGGTTTTATACCGGCTATAGCCGACATGAAGTCGGCTCTACCTGTTTTCAGTGTATGGACTATTATGGACGTACGTTGTAAATAGGAGAACCCATCATGTCAAACACGATAAAAACAATGGTTGCCACGGTTCTGTTAATCGGCGCGTCATTGGGCCGGGCGCAGACGAATTATTGCGTTGCGCCCGCCAATACGGGGGACTATCCCCCATATACTAATTGGGCCATGGCCGCGACCAACATCCAGGACGTGATCAACCGCTCACTGGCCGGCGATACGATTTATCTTACGAACGGCCATTACTACCTGACCGGCGAGGTGGTCATTGCCACAGCCGTAACGGTTAAGAGTTATCATGCCGGCGCCGTGGATCCGGCGAATACGATTATTGACGGCAACAACTACGCCGGCAAGCCGGTGACCAACCGCTGCTTCTGCATTACCAACGCCGCCGCCACGATTGATGGACTTACCATAACCAATGGGGTCAGATTCATTGCTCCAACCTCTATTCCCGGGGGCGGCGGCTGTTACATAGTCGGGAACGGTGTAGCGCTGTTGACCAATTGCATTATCACCGGTAATACGGTCACCAATTATCAGTATGCGGGAGGCGGCGGGGTCCTTTGCGCCAAGAACGCCATTATCGCCAATTGCCAAATTGTGGGGAATTACTGCTCGGGCTGGGGGGCAGGAGTCGAAATAGGGTTGCCCAGCGTAGCGGCAGCCAACTTTGTAGTCACGGATTCCCTGATCGGCTGGAATGATTCGCCGCAAGGTGGCAGTGGTGTGGCGCTTGTCACCTCTCGCGGCGCTTTGGTAAAGAATTGCACCATTGTCAGTAATAAAAACTCTGCAGTCATATTTCTTTGGAACGCCTTTGATGCGGTGGTCAGCAACTGTGTGATCCGGGGCAACACGAATGGCACGCCAGTTCATCACGATACTACATATGGCGTAAGCAATAGCATCGTCAATTGTAAAATCACCGGCAATTACAGCACCGATGTAGCAGGGGGATATGTGATATTTGACATGTTGTATAGGAACTGCCTGATTGCCAGCAATTATTCCAGTGGTGTCTACGGCGGGCTGTGTGTTCCAGCAAATGCAACCGGCAGGGTGGAGTCCTGCACGGTTGTCGGCAATCGAGGGGCATCGTACGGCGGGGTCTATGCCGGAGGTGGCAGCAAAGGTTTTTTTTACAATACCATTATTTCCAGCAACAGGTTGGGCTCAACATTCAAGGATCTTTCCTTAACGGATGCCGACGCGACCAATCGGTTTTTCAATTGCTGCTGTCCAACCAACAGTTTGCCGCCGGCGCAGGGCAATATTCCAAGCCTTCCGCTCTTTGTTGACGTCAATGCCGACAATTATCGTTTAAGCCCCAATTCGCCGTGCATCAACGCCGGCCTAAATCAGTACTGGATGACCAACGCGTTTGATCTAGATGGGAACAGGCGGCTTGACCAGCTCAACGGTCGTGTGGACATGGGCGCCTATGAATTTATCCATACGATCACTTTAATCACGGGCCACTAACCTGTTCATGAAAAAAAGGTCATAACACCCATTTCACATAGATACATACGACCGACCTCAAATGCATTCAAATAGTCCCCAATCAACCGAAAGTAAAAACAAACATGGCCAAGATTACGTTTATCGGAGCAGGCAGCTTAGGATTCACCCGCGGTTTGATTAAGGATTTGCTCACGTTTCCACGCCTGCAGGACGCCACGGTGGCGCTCATGGATGTCGACCGGGAACGCTTAAGCTACAGCCGCCAGGCGGCGGAACGGATCATCCGGGAGGGCCGCTACCCCGCCAAGGTCGTGGCCACGACCAACCGGCGCAAAGCCCTCGAGGGCGCCGATGCCGTAATCTGCACGATCCTGGCCGGCGACGTGGACGTGTGGCAGTACGACATTACGATCCCGAAGCAATTCGGGGTTGATACAAACATCGGCGACACGCGCAGTGTTTCCGGCGTGTTCCGGGCGCTGCGCACGATCCCGGTCATGCTCTCTATTTGCCGCGACATCGAACAGATCTGCCCGCGCGCGATTTTGCTCAATTACACCAATCCCATGGCCATGCTGTGCCGGGCAATGCAAAGCCAGACCAAGGTCCAGGTTACCGGGCTGTGCCACAGCGTGCAGGGCACGGCCCACATGCTTGCCAAATGGATTGGCGCACCCGCCGATCAGGTTGACTACGTCTGCGCCGGGATCAATCACCAGGCCTGGTATCTTAAATTTGATTGGAAAGGACGCGACGCCTACCCGTTGATCCGCAAGGCCATCCTGAAGAATCCCAAGATCCGCAACGAAGAGCAGGTGCGCAACGAGATGTTCCTGCAGCTGGATTATTACGTGACCGAGTCGAGCG
>Ga0247841_10010323_pt1 | contig 12751 bp, 9 predicted proteins | sample LaCruzMarch2015__2_FD_192410 | JGI IMG/M metagenome (GOLD analysis project Ga0247841, IMG submission 192410) | Freshwater microbial communities from meromictic Lake La Cruz, Castile-La Mancha, Spain - LaCruzMarch2015_18m | ecosystem: Environmental > Aquatic > Freshwater > Lake | place: Spain... | reverse complement strand
TAGATACCTTCCGAACCTTTGGAATGACCATCCGCCCTGACGCCAACGATCCAATTTCCGCTGGAGAAGCAGGTTCTGGTTTCGAATATTTGACGCCCGCGGACGGCTTTCTTATCTCGTATGCTGACTCATCAGAGGCAATGACATTCTCATGGCGTCCGGCCATTCAGAATCCGTGGGAAACTGATAGTATTGCATATCATATCCGGTTGTTTGCGCCGGGTTCACGAGATACTATCCGGGGAGCTGTTATCGATGACACAATGTTTGAATTTCCTATTGATTCGCTTATTCACCAGTGGCGGTCGATGGAACGTCCTGGCATGTACCGCTGCTACTGGAATGTCTATGCAGTTGACCGGGCAGATGTTCCATTGCATTCGCTGAGTGGAACCTGGTGGTTTGACCTCCCGCATGTGAGCGGTAGTGACATTCCAATTTTGCCTCCTGACATGTTCTCACTTTCAGATCCGTATCCGAATCCTTTCAACTCTTCAACCACCATCCGTTACTCCCTCCCCTCTGCTCAACCGGTCTCATTGCGAGTCTATGACCTTACCGGAAGGGAAGTTGCGGTATTGGTGGAAGAAAGGACAGCTCTCGCTGGCGCCCACGCAGTCACTTGGGATGCGAATGGGATCGGGGCGGGCGTCTATATCTGCCGACTGGAATCAGGTACAGGGGCGTCGAGTATCAAATTGGTGATCACCAAGTGATTTCGCATTCAACATGGGGGCGGGCTTTGCCCGCCCCCATCCTCTTCGCGCTCATTCTGATCATAGGCCGGACTTCCGCCTTCGCTCAGCCCGAACTCGATTGGGTGCGAGTTTATGGCACAAATGATCATGAAGCTTGTTGGGCAATGTGTCAGACCGGAAACCACGACTTTGCCCTCGGTGGTTCGAGCTATTTTGCAGTCTCCAACGAAAGTGGTAACGACGCCTACTTCATCCTCACCGATTCAAACGGAGATACACTCTTCTCCAAAGCCTACGGTGTACGCGGCTACGACGTCGTTACCGGCGTTCTGCAAGTCGAGGATGGTGGATTTCTCCTTTCGGGTATATGGAGTTCCGACGCCTTCGCCATGAAAATCGATTCGACCGGCGAACAGGTCTGGCTTCGAGTCTATGAAGAGGAAGGTCCCGCAGTGATGCGGCGGTTGATCGCCGCCAGCGACGGAAACTTCCTTCTTTCCGGGGAGAATTCCGCTGACGGAAAGAAGCTCTGGCTTCTAAAAATCAATGGCGAAGGCGAGATCATCTGGTCGCGGAAGTACGGCGACGACCTTCCGATGTGGGGCTGCAAAGTCATCGAAACCTCAGACGGCGGATTTGCGGCCGGAGGAGGCACCGGGCGTCCGAATGGCGCCGGGTGGGAAGCGGTTGTGCTGAAGGTCGATTCCGAAGGGGAGGAAGAGTGGACGAGCATCTTCGGAACGCCGCGCGATTCAGCGGCAAGCGATCAGGCGGTCTCGATCGCGGAAGCAAGAGACGGGGGCTACATGGTCGCGGGGTGTACAAAATTCGCTGATGGCAGCTGGCAAGACCTTATCGCACGGTTGGATCAGGATGGGACCTCTTGTGGTTCGACCGGGCTGATGGCTATCAAGCCCTACAAGTAACACGCTGCTCTCTCGATGGCGGCTTTCTCATCGCCGGCAGGGGGAATGGGAGTGTGATTGCTGAAGGAGCTCGCCAAGAAGCGAACGGCTGGATGCTGCGGCTTAATCCAATCGGCGACGTGCAGTGGCGGATCGACGTTGAAGGCAGTAGTTCCAATGGCATGGCCGACGCCATCGAACTGGAAGACCACTCTTATGTTGCGGCAGGATCGGGGCGTCGCGATTACCGTCGCAATGAACCTGGAGGGAACAATGTCATTCTGGCTAAGACCGAACCCGACCCGCTGGTTTATGAACTCGCGCCGCTGACGCCGCTCGACAGCACGATGAACTTTGGGGAGGTATATATCGACAGCTTGGTGGTGCGTCAGTTGACCTTCACCAATTCCGGATTGCGCTTCGGCGAGATCTACGAGCTTCTACTGCTGGAAGGAAGCGACGTTTTTGCGGTCGATCTCGATACGGCGCTGAGGCTCTACCCCGGCGATACTGCGTCGATTGCGGTCGGTTTCCTACCCTGCGCTGATACGACTTTTTCCGGGGTGATCCGCTACGTTACGGGCACGGAGATCGACACCGATACGATCGAAATTGCGCTCACCGGGCGAGGTATCCCGCCGAATGCGGTCGATCGCGACAAGCGGGACGCTTATCCTATGCGCTGCAGAATATCACGAGCCTACCCCAATCCCTTCAACGGTGAAACTCGGCTCACTTATGAGCTTCCCTCCGCCGGTTCCGTCCGCATGGCGATCTTCGACGAAACCGGACGCGAAGTGGCAAGGCTGCTGAACGATGAACCGCGTGAAGCGGGGCGTCATCAGATCGTCTGGAACAGCGAACAGGCTCCGGCGAGGGTTTATATCTGTCGGCTGGAATCGGGTACAGCGTCGTCGAGTCTGAAATTGGTGATTACTAAGTGACTTGAACACATCGGTGGTTTCAAGCGAGGGATTCGCGCTCGATCCCGAACGCTTTGTATCCTCGTGTAGCAGCGGCGCGGTGGATTTGACTCGCCGTGAGTTCGATCTGCTGTACCAGCTCGTGTCGCGCCCCAATCAACCGGTGTCGAGATATGGCCTGCTGGATGAGGTTTGGGGAGAAGACGCCGACGCAAGTGTCCGGTCGGTGGACGCGCTCATCGCGTTTATCAGAAGGAAGTTGGAAACAATTGCGTGCCTCACTGGGACTATCGAAACTGTTTATAAAGTGGGATATCGATGGAAAGTGGGAGAATAACTGAATGCTACCAGGAAGCACAAAAAGCTAAAGGCTAAAGCCATAAAGCCTAAAGCTCACTTGCGGAGCGGAATTGAAGCGCTTATATTGCAGATCTATCTTCCTCGGTAGCTCAGTGGCAGAGCGGGTGGCTGTTAACCACTAGGTCGGGGGTTCAAATCCCTCCCGGGGAGCCACATGTTCGTGGTTGCAAACCGACGGCACTAACTGGTTAACAGATAATGAGTTAGCAGTGCCGTCGGTGGCGTTTTTGACCTCTTCAGAGAGGATTGAGCCATCCGGCAATCGGAACCAGAATTCATACTTATCCTTATTGTGAACGATCAGCTTCTCCACCAGCACTCCGAGAAGCTGCTTCTTCTTTTCGTTCGTGCCATCCAGTAACACCACCTCCAGAGCGTCCAGGTACGCTTTTACCGCATCCTGATCGATTGCCTTAAGGTCCGACTCACTCAGTTGATCCTCAAGAATCACCTTCTCGTCTTCTAATTGCTGGACTCTCAAGTTCAACTCTGCAACTCTTGCCTGAATCGTCTCATCATTTATTACCCCACTTTCATACGCTCCGAAGTAACGCTCAAGGCCGAACTTTGCTTTGATAATGTCCTCGCGCACCTTATTGAGTTCGGTTAAGATCGAAGGGCGATCGGCTTGGAGTTGTTCATTGACCAAATCCCATATTTTCTGAAGCAGGACGGGTTTGCGGAAGATCGCCTGAATTTCCTCGAGAACAAGCACCTCAACGATATCGGCTCTGATGAAGGGCAATTTACACCCGCGATGATTGGCTCTGCTGCTGCAAGAATAGTACTTGTGCCGATGTCCGTTTCGATGCGCCGACCGGCCCACCAAACCCTTGCCACACATTCCGCATTCAATGAACCCCGTCAGGAAGAAGTCGCTTTTCAAACTGAACCTCGCACCCTTAGGAGCGACGTTACGCGTTTCGAGGATTTCCTGAGCCTTATCGAAGATCTCCTGCGAGATGATTCCTTCATGCTTGCCCGGGAAGATCTTATCTTTCCATCGAATTACGCCAGTATAAAACGGATTCCTTAAGATCACAATCATGGCGCGGTTGTCCCATGGCAAGCCCCGTCGCTTCCGTATTCCGGACTTGTTCAGTTCTTCGGCGATGTTAGTAGTTCCTTTCATGCCATAAACATAGTTCCTGAAGATACGAGCGATGATGGCTGCCTCAGAATCTTCAATCAGAATCAAGCCTTCAACGCGTTGGTAGCCATAGGGCACAAACCCTCCGCACCACTCGCCGTTCTTGGCTTTTCTTTCCATCCCGACTCGAGTCCGCTCAACGATCGTGGCATGTTCAAATTCGGCAAAGACCCCTAGCATCTGCATCATCATCTTGCCGGCGGCGTTGGCAGTGTCGAACGGTTCAGTGGCGCTGCGAAGAACGACTTTGTTATCAGTAAGAACCTCAACCATTTGGGCAAGCTGGCGGACGTTACGAGAGAGCCGATCGACGCGGAAGACGATCAAGGCATCAAACGTATGAGCCTCGACATCGGCAAGCATCTGTTCCAGGCCAGGCCGGTTCATGTTGGTGCCGGTCGAGGTATCTCGGAAAATCTTATGGATGGTGAACTCGTCGTACTGGACTTTGCAGTACGCCTCGAGTCGGTCCCGTTGGGCATCGAGAGAATACTTCTGATGATCCTCATCGGTGCTGATACGGGTATAAAGGGCGACGCGCATTCAATCCTCATGATAGGTGTTTGTGCTGAGTTCGGGCAGTCCCAAGTTAGACGGACGTTCGCCGAAGTCAAGCGTCTTTGCAACGGTCTTGAAGCCTTCTACCAAAGCAAAAAGCCTGCCTTTTCGACATTCCGTATTTCGCGGTTGAATCTTCAGATTTGCTTTCGCTCAAAAGCCATAAATCGACCTTTCTTTCGGAGAAATGGTCGTTTCATGGCTTTTTGCTTTCGTTTCATGGCTTTTTGCTTTCGTTAATGGATTTTTGGCCTCAATCCGAGCGAAAGAAAGACAGCAACACATTGAACTAACAATACTTATTCTTTCGCCTTTCTTTCGCTCGACCCTCAAAAACAGCCCTCCTCGACCCTCTTTCTTTCGCTTTTCTTTCGGAGTTTTTCTTTCGTTATGGTTTTTAGGGGACATTTCATGGCTTTTCGGGGTCGATTCATGGATTTTTGACCCCATTTCATGGCTTTTTGCTTTCGTTTATGGCTTTTCGGTGAAAGAAAGGATTTGGCGGGAGTCGATGGCGTCGAGATAGTTGCCGTATCTTCTTGCTAATCCACAAGATAACAAGCGCCGATTTTGATTGGCACATGCCTTGCCTTAAGAGATGGCAACACGCCAACCAACGGACAGGAAGATGACAGAGGCCGAAAGCAACGATAAATGGTTCTGTTCCGACTGCACTGCGATGCTCGGTGTAAGACAAGGTACCGCCATCAATATCCGGTTCAAACAGGAAGTAAACTTGACCGTTGACGGGAAGGTGATCTTGGCCTGCCGCCGGTGCGGAGTCATCAACCAGATTGATACACGGCGACAGTCGAGTAGGTAACAACAAAGAAGATAATGCCTTCTGCCTTCATGAGGTGCTTGACGCCCGGCAGCATAAATGCCGGGCGTTCTCTGTTTCTAAAGGCGGAGCATTGGAAGTTATCAAGCACTATGTCGGCATGACGACTAAACAAATCGACACGACGGCTGAAGCATTGGCAGTTATCATCGTGGCTCACATCAAGGCTAATCGAAAACGAGCAGCAGAAGCTAAACGAAATGATCAATTCAACCAACCAAATCAGAATACCGATGACCGTCCGGAGGGAGCAATCAGTGATGACTAATCTCCTCCCGCCGCCGGTCGATCCGCGCATCGTAACGACCTATTCGATGTGGGAGATGTTCCGCAATTGCCGCAAGAAGTGTAATCTGCGCTACGTTCAGAACCTCGTCTCACTCCGCAAAGAAGCACCACTCGAGTTCGGGTCTGTGATTCATGAGTGTCTCAGGCTCTGGCATCTGACGCGTGACATCGAGAAGGTCGTCGCACACATTGATGCGGCGTTCATTAATCGTGCTGTCTCGCCGGAGTTGAAATTCCGGTGGCACTTGGCGACAACGATGATGCAGGGTTACGCCCGGCGCTATCCCGCGGAATCGTTCGAAATTATCGTACTCGAGTATCCTTTCCAAGGCGAAATCGTCAATCCTGTTACCGGCGCATTCAGCAGGAGCTTTGTCCTTGCGGGCAAGATTGATGGGCTGGTTTTCATGGACGGTGAGCATTACCTGCTGGAGCATAAGACTGCCAGTTTGCTCGATTCCAATTACCTCGACCGCCTCTGGACAGACTTCCAGATCACCCTTTACTCCCATTACATCGAACAGGCACTCGGCATCAAGATATCGGGCGTCCTCTACAACGTACTCGTCAAGGCGAAACTGAAACAATCCGAGGGTGAAACCGAGGCGGAATACGAGATCCGCCGCGCCGAGCTGATCGCCAAATCCAAAACCGGCAAAACTACTGCGCAGCGCAAGCTGCCCGAAACCGATGAAGAATTCCAGGTCCGCCTCACTGCGAAATATGATGATCCGGGCATGTTCCACCGCGAGCAGCTGCTGATTTCACGGGATCAATTCCGGTTGCTGCAGGAGGAGCTTTGGGATTTGACGCAGCAATACCTCGCCGCCCGCCGAAAAGGGCTTTGGATCAGAAGCACCTCCCACTGCTTTCATTGGAACCGCCCCTGCGCTTACTATCCGATTTGCAGCTCGGCCGACAATCCGAACGTCGTGCAGAATCTCTATGAAGTTCGTCCGCCCAATACCGAGCTGATCGAAGTGGCGGATGATGAACCAACCGAAACCACATCATTCTGAATTAGGAGATATCAATGGGACTACTCCCACAACAGAAAACGCCACCCCAGACCGATCCAACCAAGCTCTCGATGCTGCTCTATTCTCGGAGCAAGTTTGGAAAGTCGGAATTCTGCTCCCGCATCCCCGGCGCGGTGTTCCTGGCGACCGAACCGGGACTCAGCCACCTCGAAACGTTCAATGTGCCGATCCCAGACTGGGACACCTTCCTCAACGTCTGCGGCGAGCTGGCGAAAGGCGATCATCAGTTCAAGGTCGTAATCATCGACACTGTCGATATCTGTTACAAGCTATGTTCGCAGCACATCTGTTCGAAAAACCATGTCGAAGTTGAAGCAGACCTTCCTTACGGTCGTGGCTGGTCACTCGTCTCAAACGAGTTCCAACGTGTGATGATAAAACTGGCGCAGTTGCCTTACGGCCTCGTGATGATCAGTCATACGCAGGAAAAGGAAGTCGAGACCCGTACGGGTAAGATTGTCAAGGTCGTTCCGACCCTCCCGGATAAAGCCGCCAAGTTCATCCTCGGCATGGTCGACCTTATTTGTTTCGGCGATTTTGAAACTGAAACCGGACCTGATGGCCAGAAGATCAGTCGTCGTGTGCTGAGAACCAAGCCGACAATCTATTATGAGGCGGGCGACCGATCTGGACGTCTTCCAGAGATGCTCGATCTCGATTACCTGACGTTTCACGAGGCTTACAGGCAGGCCTTAGGCAGCAAGCGACCGGCAACGAATCCTGTTGCCACCGAACCCAAGCCAGAAACCAAACCGAATAAATCATAACAACTGGAGAACACTTCAATGACTGATCAAGCGCCGGTCGCTCAGCCGGGCGATATCGATCTGAGCTACCTCGATGATGATTTTGCGCAAGCCGAGGTAAAGGAAACCGATTTCACGCCGGTACCAGATGGGAAGTATCAGGTAAACGTAGAGAAGGTCGAGCTTACACGCGCTCAGACGAGCGGCAATCCGATGCTGAAATGGACGTTACGCGTGCTCGGTCCAACTCAACGCGAGCGCCTGATCTGGAAGAACAGCGTGATGACGGCAGATACGATGGAGTTTGTGAAGAAAGATCTCTTGATCTGCGGAGTCACTATTCAACGTCTGTCTGATCTGAGCCAGCACCTCGAAGATCTTCTCGATACCAAGCTCGAGATTCAGAAGAAGACCAAGGGCGAAAATGAAAACATTTTCTTCAACAAACGGATCGTTACGGAAGGCGGCTCTGATGGAGGTTACCAGAGGGCAGCATCCGAGGCAAAGACACCCTTTTAATGAAAATTCGCCCGACAGTCATCGTCGATACCCGGGAGCAGCAACCTTACAGTTTCAATCCGGATTCGGTCGGAACCGTCAGACGTGGACTTGACGTCGGCGATTACTCACTCGAAGGATTCGAGAAACTGGTTGCTGTCGAGAGGAAATCACTCGATGACTATGTCGGCAGCCTTATCCGTAGTCGGGAAAGATTCCTGCGAGAGATTGCGAAAATGAAGGACATCCCAAATCGGTTGGTTGTGGTGGAGGGGTCTTTGTCCGATGTGATGGGCTGGAATTACCGGAGTGGCGTCCACCCCAATTCGGTTCTGGGTGGCACGATTTCCCTTATCGTAGATCACGAGATTCCAGTCATGTTCTGCAGCGACCGTCAGCTCGCCTGCCGGTTCACCGAAGAATATCTGAAGCGGGTTTATCGAAAGTTAACGCATGAAAACAACGTCGAGAATGGCGAAAGCCAATCCGAGTGATCCTATTGAACAGCTTCGTGGCAATGTGGAACGCATCTTCTTCTCCGATCCTCGGTTCTCTGCCGGGCGACTCGACACCGGAGGCAAGGATTCCATCGCCTTTGCTGGCCCCCTGATGGTGAGAGTCGGTGATTCAGTAGTCCTGCATGGGTTCTGGACGACTCACGCTCAATACGGCCGTCAGTTTCAGGTGGAGCGATACGAATACGACATGCCAGTCGAAGTTGAAGGCTTGGTCAATTACCTGGCAAATAATCCGAACGTCAAGGGAATAGGTCCCGTAAAAGCGCGGCTGATCGCCGAACGATTTGGTCGCAACTTTGAGCAGGCGCTTGAGTCACAGGCTGATGAGATCGCCGAGATTGCGGGTGTTTCTGCGGAGACCATTCAGGCGCTTCAGAGAGAATGGAAACGTAATAATGCATTCAATTCCGCATTGACATGGCTTTCTGCTTTCGGATTGACCCATCATCAAGTGACGCTGTTAGTCGAGAAATTCGAGAACAATGTGGTCGCGGTGTTGAAGTCCAATCCTTATCTGCTTGTGAAAGAGATTCGAGGATTCGGGTTTAAGCGGGTTGACGCCATCGCCCTGAAAATGGGGGTTGTGAAGGATAATCTCGACCGCATCAGGGCGGGAATCAGTCATGCTGTCGATGAGCGGATCGATGCCGGCGACTGCTGGGTCGATTACGAGGAGCTGGTTAATCTTGCCAATCAACTGTTGGTGATGGATTGCCTCGACAGCCGCGAGCGAATCGAACATGTCCTTGACGCGATGATCGATAAATCAGAGCTGGAATGCGTTTCATACAACAGCCGTTTTCTTATCGCTCGTCCCGACCTCTACAAGATCGAGCAGGATCTGGAGTCAAGGTTTCGCCAAGGAAGCGCCCCCAATCCTCATTTTGCTGGTGTCGAAGATCTTGCCGCGTTGGTTAAGGAATCGGCTCCGTCATTGAACGAAGGACAGTTGAATGCTGTAATGTCAGCTCTGTCATACCGGATTTCACTGATGTCTGGCGGCGCAGGTAGCGGAAAGACTTATACCATCGCCGCCATCGCCAATCTCTACAAGTCACGCGATCTGAAGATTATTCTCGCCGCGCCGACCGGAAAAGCCGCCAAGCGACTCGAGCAGGTTGTCGGTCAGAACGCCTTCACAATCCATCGGCTGCTCGGTTATCAAGGCCGTCAATTCACCGCGGGGCCAGACGAACCTATCCGCGCCGATGTGGTGATCATCGATGAGGTCTCGATGGTCGATGTTTCTCTCGCCTGGCATTTATTCCGCGCTATCGATCCTGAAAAGACTGCCGTGGTGCTGGTGGGAGATCACAATCAGTTGCCGCCTGTCGGTCCCGGGAACATCCTTCGTGACCTTCTCGAAACCGGGCTCGTCCCCGGCGTGGTGTTGGATCAGGTCGTCCGCCAGGCGGGTGTGTTGAAGGAGAATTGCATTGCCATCCTACGAGGTGAAGTTCGGAAGACCGCGACAGAGAGCGCTAATGGTCGCCGCCCATGGTATCTGGTCGATCAGTTCACCAACATTCTCGATATCCAGACCTTCATCATCGAACTCTACGAAACCATTCTCGTCGAGCGGCTCGGATTTGACCTACTGCGTGATGTGCAGCTCCTCTCTCCGACGAAGAAAGGTCCCCTCGGGACTGACGCCCTTAATGTCATCCTCCAGCAGGTGATCCAGAAGAAGCTATTAGGCGTTGAGGTGGTTCCGCCCAAGCCAGGGAGACGTCCGAAGTTCTTGAAGCAGGATCGCGTTATCCAGACGCGCAATAATTACGACCTCGATGTGATGAACGGCGCGACTGGAGTCGTCGAGCAAGTTTTGTCAAACGGAGGCCTGATCATCGAGTTTGATGGCCGGCACGTCGAGGTGGAGCCGGGCGAAAACATGGCCGACGTTTCATTGGCGTATGCTCTGACGGTTCACAAAGTTCAAGGTTCGGAATACCCCTGTGTCGTGACGGTGATCCATAAGGCGCATACCTTCATGCATAATCGCAATCTCTTCTATACGGGAGTCACTCGCTCCCGGCAGTCTGCGATTGTGATCGGCGACCAGTGGGGGCTCCGCAACTGCGCGATGCGGAAGCTGGTCGATCGGCGCAAGACTTTTCTCTCGATGGCAGTTGCCGGTAATGGGAGGAGTGCCGCCGTCGCCCTATGACAGACATTCCAGCTTCGCCATCACCACCGATCCTCACCACGGAGGACGCTCAGCGCATCCGGGCGGTGTTTCCGACTGAGATGCTCGAACGCCGTCAGTGGGTTCCTTACTCTGCCAAATGGAGCGAGAGCCTCGGCAAGTTCGACAAGATCCCGCTGAATCCCAATACGGGATACAACGCCAAGTCGAACGATCCGAAGACTTGGGGGACGTTCGACCTCGCCGTCAAGCGGGCGCTCAACCGGAAAATGGCTGGCGTCGGATTCGTGTTCAGCAAGGACGATCCCTTTGTCGGCATCGATCTCGATAAATGCGTGAACGGTAGCGGGAATGTCGAACCTTGGGCGAGTGAGATCATCCAGCAGTTGGATAGCTTTACCGAGTCATCACCATCCGGCAAGGGCTATCACATTCTTGGTCGCGGGCGATTGCCGCCAGGAGGAAGGCGTACCGGCCAGATCGAAATGTATGACTCGGGGCGCTTCTTTACAGTCACGGGCATCGTCGCAGGACCCGGGACATTGCGCGATATCCAGGATGACCTCGACAATCTTCATTCTCGATTGTTCAAGAAGGCCGCAGCACCTGCGAAGAGCCGGGCGTCACCTGCGGGCGATCATTCGCCTCCCGGTCTTTCATACGATCAGGTCGTCGAACGCGCCACGAAGGCCGCCAACGGCGCGAAATTCGAGGCGTTGTGGCGCGGCGATTGGCAGTCGCTGAACTATCCGTCACAGTCGGAGGCCGATCAAGCCCTCTGTGATCTTCTTGGTTGGTGGGTGAATTACGACGCTGCCCGTATCGATGGTCTTTTCCGGCAATCTGGTCTCTTCCGCCCCGAAAAGTGGGACACGCCCCATTTCTCTGGCGGGCAGACTTACGGCGGAGCGACAATCGAGAAAGCCGTTGCTGGACATAGCCCCGACGAGGGATACAAGCCCGCAGAATCGGCTCGCACAAGGCGCGCACCCTTCTCACCCAGTGAGCGTCCGACTATTGTCGTTAACCGGCAATTGGCGGAGGTACTCAACGATGTATGGGAGCTTGTTCATGCGACGAACCGTCGTTCTGGAGGCCCGTTCCTGTTTCAGCGGTCGGGACAGTTGGTTCGCGTCCGCCAAGCGGATGATATGTCGCCTTACATCTCTGCGATGTCGAAGGAGTCGACGACGACTTATCTCATCGAGCGCGCTGATTGGGTGACGCGAAGCGATAAGCTGATACGACCGAGTAAACCGCACGCCGAGATCGTCGCGGCATTGATTTGCGATCCAGACCCCCATCTGCCGCACCTGAGTATGGTTGCTCATGCACCCTTCTTCTCGCAGGATGGCAGACTAATCGCTTCGGACGGTTACCACTCGGAGATGCGGACTTGGCTGAAACTAAGCCCAGACTTGCAAGGAACATCCGTGCCCGATCGGCCAACCGCTAAGGACGTGAAGGCTGCAATATCGTTGTTTACGGACGATTTGCTTATTGATTTTCCGTTCGCCAACCAATCGGATAGAGCCAATTGCATCGGCGCGTTTCTGCTCCCGTCTGTTCGTAATATGATCGGCGATGTAACGCCGCTCCACCTTTTCGAGGCTCCGACTCCAGGCAGTGGGAAAGGTTTGTTAGCGAGCCTTCTATCAATCGTCGCATCCGGCGACGAAGCAGTTGTGCAGGTATTTCCATACCAAGAGGATGAGCTTCGGAAGCGATTATCCTCCGAACTATTGAAAGGGAGATCGGTTATTGTATTCGACAACGCCGACAGCAAACGCACTCTCGATTCGGCGACATTGGCCGCGATGTTGACTGCGACAGTCTGGGGCGACAGGGAGCTAGGGAAAATCGGCGATGTGACCCTCCGTAACAATTCGATATGGGTTATGACCGGCAATAATCTTTCGCTATCAAGCGAGCTTGCTGATCGGACGGTTCGGATTAGAATCGATCCAAAATCCGAACGCCCGCGCGAACGTGATCCACGTAGCTTCAAACATCACCCGCTGAAGGCGTGGGTTAAGAGTCACCGCCGCGAATTGATCGTGGCTGCATTGACTTTGACGCA
>Ga0247841_10010322_pt1 | contig 12754 bp, 10 predicted proteins | sample LaCruzMarch2015__2_FD_192410 | JGI IMG/M metagenome (GOLD analysis project Ga0247841, IMG submission 192410) | Freshwater microbial communities from meromictic Lake La Cruz, Castile-La Mancha, Spain - LaCruzMarch2015_18m | ecosystem: Environmental > Aquatic > Freshwater > Lake | place: Spain... | reverse complement strand
AAAAAAATTCCGTAAATTGAGCCAAAAGACCACTTTCTTTAATCATTTTGTGCGGAAAACGTATCAATTCCATATTTTTTTTGCTCAAAGTAGGCACTAATTCGAACTTAGCCTGACGGCTATGGCGCGGACGCCAACCGCGGCAAGAAAAACCAGAACCTCTTCTTTAGATTGGTACCGGTAAACGGGGGGCAGGACAATTATTCAAAAATGAACAAAGAACGAATCCGTTTCTACACCTTCATCTAACATTTTTACCTCTAATTCGCACAAACAATTGATGGCATTCTTTGCCTCAGCTTCTTCCCATTTTATGTTTATTAATTTTTGCATCAATTCATTTTCAGAAACAACAATTTTATCTCCTTCAATTAATTTATTATCACTTATAAAATCACACAATATTTTCAGCGTAGAAAATAGAGAGTCTTCAAGATTTTCTTCAAAAAGAAAATCTTGTTTTTCGTCCTCATTTATCCATCCTACAATTCCAAATATTTTTTTGTCAACAACTTTATAATCTTCAATTTTTGCGTTGAATAAATTGAAGAAAGATTCTAAAAATTTAACTATTGAAAGATGTTCCATTTCTTGATACTAATTTATTCTTTACCCAGCCAAATATGTCTGCTACCTACTTTACTTCCCAAGCCCTCTACCTGAACGTGTGGCTTCAAAATTTTTCCCTTTACGGGATTTAGATCATATCTTAATTTTCCTCTAAACTGTTCAGTTAGTTTTTCAAACTCCTGTAATTCCATTTCAGAAAGTTGAGAACCTGGCTTTGATAAATGTTGTACAAGCGCCTTAAATTCTTTTAAAGACCCTGCTTGTATTCTTCCCACCCCCAACACCTTCGATGCCTTAACCCCCACCCCTGCCACCTTACCCCAAGGCGCTTCACTCGCCACCAAAAACGCCCGCTCCCCTGCACCCAGCTGGCGGTGTTCTCCACTTTGCAGGTCTTCCAGGCTGGGCGGCAGCATTTCCTGCCCTGTATACGCGCCGTGCAGGGCGGGCAGCGGGGTGAAAAGCACCATGAATAAACAACAGGCAACAATTTTTATGCTTATGTTCATGACTTTAAATTTTTTTTGTGGTTGCGATTATATCCCTCTTAACTTACAAGACATACAAGATTAACAAGACTCAAACACACGCTCGAAAAAATCCTGTTAATCCTGTAAAACTTGTAAATCCTGTCCAAAAAAAATCCTGTCCACCGATTAATTTCCTGTCTAACTACAAGCCTACGCCACCGCCTCTTTCCCCAATATCCGTTTCAATTCCGCAATGGCATTGTCCTCTACAAAATAGCTCAGGTGGTCGGCCGGAATGATCGTCATGTCTTGTGGCGCAATCAAATCTTTCGGGCCCTTTTGGCTGCTCACCTCCACCAACCAGTCGTGCGGCTCGTCAAACACAAACCAATCCAGCGCCTTTTTCACCACAAAACGCTTGAGGCGTTTGAAAAACTTGACCGACTCGTTGTCTATTCGGTCCAATTCCGTGGAGTCGCCTCCCAACAGGCTGTACCGCACCGTGTCGGGTTTGTTGGTTGGAAAATTGAGGTTTTTGAGGAAATCTGACTTGGGATTTTGCTGATCGATCGTCACAAATACCGCTTTCCCAATTTGCTTGGCCACAAATGACAGCGGCACAATGTACGGTTTCAAAATCGCCACCCCGTTGAGCGCCCGACCCAGCAAGCCAAAAATCTTTTTGTGGAAACCAGACAGGTCGGAACCCAAACTCGGCGAACCCACCAGCAGCACATGCTGCACAAATGGTGCGCCACCCGATTGCTCCACCATCCAACGACACACCAAACCACCCATCGACGGGGCCACCATGGTGATGCGGGCACCCTTTTCGGGCAAACACGCGTCCACACTTTTCAGCCTGGCCAACATGTCCTCAGCCGTTTTTTCCATGGGCGTGTTCAACGCTTCGTATTCGTAGGCTAAAAACACGTCGTATTGCGCGGCTATGCCAAATCGGGACAGTTGCTCAATTTTGTCTTCAATGTTCACCAAGTTGCCGTGTGTGGTGAACAAAATGGAATCGGCCTGTGCCACTACAGCGCGGATTTGCGCCACATCCGTCACCCGACTGCCGTCTGCCTGAATCATCATCAGGGTATTCGGCAGTTTGCGATAGCGCATTTTTTTAAAAAACAGCTTGACGGCGGTAAACACCCCGCGTTCCTGCATGTCTGAAGCACCGGCACCCAATACCCCGGGTGTGGCGTCGGGCAGGGTGATGATTTCCACATCGCCATTTTCATTGGTGTATCCCATGGGCAGGTACAAGTCCGTCTCGGCATCGTAGCCGTAAGGCACAATGACTTCGTCTTCACCGGCTTTTTCATCCAATTCCAGGCGCATGGGTTCGGTGAGTTCGCCAAACACTTCGGTGAGTTGAAGGATAGACACGGCCTCGTCGTACTGCACTTCAAACGATCGGGAGAACACACTGCTTTCGGTGGCTGTATCGCCCCAGAGTGAAGCGGGTGGCAACACAAATTTTTGCATGTCGGCCCCCACACCCCGGGTGCCATTTTCGCTTGTTTTCAGCATGTTGCGGGCATCGGCCAACGTACACAAAGTAGCTTTGGCGCTGAAACCGGCCGGTTTGTTGGTGATGCGGAAGCCGCCACCGGTAACCTGCGTCAAATCGACAGGTGGTGCCGGACAAACAATGCGCACCGGAATGGTGATCACGCACCAGTCGGGTTTGGCAGCACTTGGCTTTTGGCCAAATCCGCCGCGTTTGGTGCTCTCCTCCACATCGATCGGCAGGGAAGGTTGCACAAAATTGTTGAGCTCAAAGAACTGGTTCGATACAAATATTTTGAGGTACTCGGTAATTTCGCGCACACCCTGTTGCAACAATTCTTTTTTGATAAACAACGGTATTGCAGTGTAGGTGGCCCCTTCAGCCTGAAAATCAAACGTGTGCACCTGGCCAAAATCGGTTTGTCGGGGTTTCATCGACTGTGTGACGCCGTACTCATTGTCTAAGTACAATCCGCCTGCGTAAAATCCGGCCTTGTGCAGTTTCACGGAGCACCGGAGCGCCGGAAGCTCCTCCGTGCCATCGGCACCATAGCGGTAGTGGAGCACCACCGAGTTGCGCCCCACCACCTTGCCTTCAGCCGTGTTGATGGTGTCTTGTGTGATGTTGTCCAATACCTCCAGTCGGATGTCGATGTCGCTCATGCGCAACCCTTCAAACACCGGTCGGTCCAGCTCCTGCACAAAACGCCACTTGCCCACGCCGTCGCAAAAAGACACGAACACACTTGGTATCTCCTGGCGCATAAACACGGGGAATTGGCTGTCTTTTTTGAGCAGCATGTATTTGCCCTGGTCGTCGGTGCGCACCACATAGTCGGCGTCGGCTTTGCTGACGGCATCAAAACGGCAGTAAAGCGGTTTGGTGAAGGCCAGGACATTCTCCAAAGCCTGCCGCTGACCCAGGTTTTCCACATCGATGAACATGCTGATTTTGGGCGCGGCCATATCCTGAATAATCCCGAAGCGTTTGCCCTCTTTGGCTAAGGCGACATCGGCGTCGTTCAATGCGCCATCGGGCACATCCAGCACCGAGTAGGTTGGCATCACCTGTTTGACGGCAAAAACGGCATCGCCCACTTTTACGGTGGTAGGTTGTTCGGGCGTGCCGGCTACAATGCCTTGCAAAGCGCCGCCCTTGAGCTGCCATTCGCCTTTTTCAAACAGGACGGGAAACGACAGTTCATTTTGGTCAAATTGCCTGCCCAAAAATCCATCTTGCAATGAAGCGCCGCCCCAGGCATCCACCTGCGGAATCTGGTCGCTCACGCGGTTGCGCACCAGGGCACCTGCGCGGCGGGCTATTTCGGGGTAACTCAACGCGGTACCGCCCTCTTGAAGCACCCGCAGCAGGCAGTGGGTGAACACGCCGCGGGGTTTGCCTTCAATGCGCATTTCTTTGGCCAACTCGCTGTCGCGTGCCGCCGCCAAATGGATGTGGCGCGCCTCACGGGCGTAAAACGCCTTGCCGTCTATAAGGTCAAACACCTGATCGGATACAGGTATGCCCTGCACGCCGAGCAGGTTTTGAAAAGCGCTGGCGGCATACGTGGCCTGCGCATGGCGCACCCGCACATCTCCGTCGCCGTCGCCACGGGTGCCGCTGCCGGAGTGGCAACTGTCGGTGATCACCAGCACATGCGCTTCGGGTTGGTTGCGGTACACGCGGTGGATGAGGTAAGCCAGCTCTTTGTCCAGGAGGTCACGTGATCCGCTGCGGCTGTCGAGACACACCAGCGTTTCGTTCATGCCATCGGCTTTCAGGTGGGCAAATTCAGGTGCTGCGCTTTCCTGGGAGCCGTGACCGCTGAAGTAGAACAGGCATACGTCGCCGGGCTTAACCGCATTGGAGCACAGGTGGTCGAAGGCGTCGATGAGTCCCTGGCGGGTGGGCAAGGCGCGTTCGAGCAGGCCGTCGAGTTCATTGGCTAAGGCCGATACGTCTTCCAGTTCGTGGCTGTGCGGGGCCAGCAGGTACTTTGGCCGCCACTGGAGTTCGTTTTTGCGGCTAAATTGTTGGAAAAAAGCGCCGACGGCCAAGGTGTCGGGCACGCAGCCGTTGAGCGGGCTTTGCGGATAGGCGTTGATGCCCACGAGCAGGGCATGGATGGTGTTTGTCATTTGGCAATTTGGTTTAGGTTCGGGTGTAAAGTTACAACCAAATTTTACCTACACAAACTTCAAAACCAGGCAAAACATCGTCTCCGCTCAAAAGAACCTCAAAGGAAACTTCTGCAACTGCTTGTTCAGGGCGGTAGATGTACGTTTTGCGTTGTTGCGGATCAATTAACCAGCCGAGCGCGCAGCCACAAGTGGCGTATTCTGCCATTTTTTCCTTCAAACCAGACAAGTTTTGGTCAGGGGAACGAATTTCCACCACAAAATCGGGGACGATGGGCGCAAATTTTCGACGATCAGCTGCGGGCAATGCTTCCCAGCGTTCCCGACGAATCCAGGCTAAGTCTGGTGAGCGCTCGGCTCCATTGGGTAGTTTAAATCCGGTGGAAGAATCAAACCCCTTTCCCAATTGATGTTGCCGGTTCCAAATGCCCAGTTCTGTAGAAAGTTCAAAATTGAGGTTGCCGGTTTCGGAATTGGTGGGTGGCATGATGACAATAAATTTATCCCAGGTGCGCTCTATCCGCAAATCCGGGTTCAACAGACAAAACCGGTAAAATTGCTCCTCAGACATGCCACCGTCAGGCAATTGGAAAGCAATGCCGGGAAAATTACGGGCTGTATTTGTTGCTGCAATAGTCATACAGGCATCATTTGTTGCAAATATAAGCCATTATGCGGAATGCGGAATGCGGAATTTTCTCATTATTCCGGATTTTATGCATCATTCCCGACAACGCAGCAAAAAAATAGAAGGAATGTACAAATTCCGCATTCCGCATTCCGCATTCCGCATTCGGCTTATTCCACTACAATCTACACCACCTCTACCCCCCTGGCCGTACGCAGTTCAGCTGTGTACACTCCAATCTCCTCAAATTGCAAGGTAATCGAGCGGAAACGGTACATTTATGGTTTGTCAAACAGGATTAACCCAAACAAGCGTACCTTTGCGCAACAAATAAGTTACGCGAGACCTACTTCATGAAAAACACGTACTTCGACCTTGTCGACCAAACTTTTGATTTCCCTCAAGACGGGTTCCGGCTTCAGGATGGCCATCTGCTGTTTAATGAAATTGACGTGTATGGGCTGATAAAAAAGTACGGTTCGCCACTCAAATTGACCTTTTTGCCCAAAATTGGCGAGAAAATCCAGTTTGCACGCAAGTTGTTCCGCGACGCCATTCAGCGCTACAACTACAACGGCAAATACGTGTATTGCTATTGCACCAAAAGCTCTCACTTCGCTTTTGTGCTCAACGAAGTGCTCGAAAACGGCACCCAGCTCGAAACCTCCTCGGCTTTTGATATTGACCTGGTGTGGCGCCTGTACAAACTCGGTAAACTCAACAAACAAACCACCATAGTACACAATGGCTACAAACCGAAGGCTTACCTCGAACGCATCGTGCAACTCATCGAGGAAGGCTTTACGAATACGCTTCCCGTGTGCGACAATCCACAGGAATTTGAGGCGTATGACGCCCTCATCAAAAAAGGTAAGATCAACATAGGCCTCCGCCTGGCCACCGAAGAAGAACCCAATTTTGAGTTTTATACCTCCCGCCTGGGCATTCGGCAAAGCGAAGTGTTGTCCTTTTACAAAGACAAAATTGAAGGCAACCCCAAATTTGACCTCAAACTGCTGCACTTTTTTGTCGATACCGGCATCAAAGACACCCTGTACTACTGGAGCGAACTCAAAAAAGGCATCAAAATGTACTGCCAACTCCGCAAGGTGTGCCCCACCCTGACTGCCCTCAACATCGGCGGCGGCATGCCCATCCGCAACTCGCTGGGCTTTGAGTACGATTACGCCTATATGATCAACGAAATTGTGCGCCTCATCAAGGAACAATGCGACGATGAAGGTGTGCCTGAGCCCGATATCTTTACCGAATTTGGCAAATACACCGTAGGCGAAAGCGGTGCCACCATTTTTTCTGTCATCGGCAAAAAACAACAAAACGACGCCGAGCAATGGTACATGCTCGACAACTCCCTCATCAACACCCTGCCCGATTCCTGGGGCATCAAAGAGCGCTTTATCCTCCTGCCCATCAACCACTGGGAAAAACCGTACGATAAAGTCAACGTGGGCGGCATCAGTTGCGACAACGCCGACTACTACAACTCCGAAGCCCACATCAACCAGGTATACCTGCCTGTATACGATGATGATGCAGACGAACCCCTTTACCTCGGCTTTTTCCACACCGGTGCCTATCAGGAAAACCTGAGCGGCTACGGAGGCCTCAAACACTGCCTGCTGCCTGCGCCCAAACACATCCTCATCGATAAAAATTACTACGGCGAGTTTACCGATTGGGAGGTGTTTCAGGAGCAGGACGCCGATTCGATGCTCAAAATTCTGGGTTATGATTCGCCTTATGCTTCCTGACGGGGCGCTTCAACTCATACATTCCACCGATCAATGTACTTTAAAAACAGCTTGACTAAGTTTTCCGCATCCGAAATGCCCCGGTGATGCACCCCGGTAAACTCCATGCCTTCGCGTTCCACGGCCTTTTTCAGGCCCATGGGTTGTTTGGTGCCTTTCATTTTGCGGTATTGATCTTTCAGGTTGACATGGTGCTCCACCCAGTCGGCGTCTATGCGGTGCAGCCGACAATCGTGCACAAACATCCTTTTGTCAAAACCACCCCACGAGCACAAAGCATAAGGTTCGTCTTCGATGCGGGCCCATTCCATGAATTCTTCGATCACCTCCGGAAATTTACGCGCGCGGTTGACGTCTTCCTGCCGAATGCTGGTCAGGTCTTTGCAAAAAGGCGAAAGCGTAGGATGCACCACGGGTTTGACAAATCGGTTGAAGCGCCCGCGTACTTCCCCGAACGCATTGATCCGAAAAGCCCCTATTTCGATGATCTCCTGCACAAATCCGGGCGGTGGATGCTCCCAACACGTCGCTTCCAGATCGTAAATGATGTAGTTCCGCATAGTATTTCATTGAACGCCCCGCAGTTTTAAGCGGTACAACAAGTACCAAAACCACAAACGATGCCGCTGTTTTTGCGTAGCGTAAAAAAATTGCTCCTCCAACACCGCAACAGGCTGCTTCGCCCCCGGATGCTTCAAAGGAAATTCCAGGGTTTGAGCCTCCAGCATGGCGAGGGCATTGAAAGTGCGGGTGTTCGTAGCGCCCTCTACCCCGATGCCCGTATTCCGGATCAGGTTTCGGTTGGGCACAATGCACAGTCCGTTGTTTTTGAGTATGGTGAAAAACCACGCATACGCCCACGAATTATTCAGGCCAGCTTTGGTCGTTCTGAATTTATCCATCATGTACGTGCGCGCAAACGGATCAGATACAAAATCGGTGAACAACGGACTGTCCACATAAGTTTCCAACCCGTCCATCGACGCTGAAAAGTGTTTCCACGCCCGGCCCCAGCTTGCCCACCCCCACACAAAGGAAAAACGGGTAAACGAGTAGCTGTAAGGGAGCTGAAAGGTCTGTTGTGCAATCAGGTTGGAGCCGCCAATGTGCATGATGCGTTCGTCGTCGGCGTATTTTTCCAAAAGTTCACCCGCAAAGCGGAAAAAAGACGGATCCGGCAAACAATCGTCTTCCAAAACCACCCCCCGGGATTCCTGTTCAAAAAACCAGGTTATGGCCTCGGGCACGCCCTTTTGCAAGCCCGCATTGGTGTCCCTGAACCAGGTCTGTACCGCACAATCCCAATCGATGCCCTCCCGAATGAGCCGCTGCACTTCAGCTACCCGTTCGGCCTCACCGACTTTACCGAGGCGGGGCCCATCCACATGCACATACATCTTCGACGGCTTCAACTGGCGTAAACGTGCGAGCACCGCCTGTACCTGAGCAGGTCTGTTGAAAGCCAGCAATAAAACCGGAGGCGTTTGTTCCATGTTTTTCCGCAAAAAGGTGCAGTTTTGCCCCCTCAAAGTGTCCGAAAGCGCAAACTTAATACAATGATTCCTGCTTTTATCCGCAAACGATGGTATAAATGGACAGAAGGCCGCATCCAACTGCCTTTGATTCACGGTGTCCAAACGGAAAGATTGGGTTCGCCGTATGGCGGCTGGATTATTCCGAAAAATTTCCTGAAGCCTTCAGCCGTGGCTTTTTTGGTGGGCGCAGGCGAAGATATATCCTTCGACCTCGAGTTAGCCGCCCGTTCAGGCTGTGCCGTGCACATCTTTGACCCCACACCGCGCGCCATTCAACATGTCGAACAAACCGTTCAGTTTATCAAAAAAGGCGCATCGGCACCTTGTAATACTTGTACCGGCGGTTTTTACCCCGAATACCCCCCTACCCTGCCTGAATTGTTGCACATGCACCCTGTGGGCTTGTGGCATGAGGACACCGTCTTGCGCTTTTTTACCCCGCTGAATGAGGCGCATGTGTCGCACTCCATAGTCAACCTTCAGGGCTCAAGCTCGGCGATAGAAGTGCCCGTCCGCCGTTTGTCTAATATCATGGAAGAGCTGCAACTGAACCGCCTGGGTTTATTGAAAATAGACATTGAAGGCGCCGAATACCAGGTACTGGATGCCCTGTTGGAAGACCGGCTAAAGGTAGATGTATTGTGCATTGAGTATGATGAGTCGGCCGCGCACCACCTCGACGCACACTACATGCAGCGCATCCGAAAATCCTTGTCCGACCTGGTGGATACGGGCTATAAACTGCTGGCAAAAGAGCCTGATTGCCACAACTATACGCTGATGCATCAACGCTGCCTGGCATGAAAGTGGCCCTCTTGAATACATACCCGCACGGCGGTGCAGGCGTGGCTTGTCGGCGTCTGGCGCAGGCTTTGCCCTCTGCAGGGGTGGAAGCGCACATGCTTACCCGCGACGATGTGGGCAAAAAATGGCCGTTTTACGCCGAACGGTTGTCTTTTTTGCCGTATGAAAAGGATAAATCGGTGCGCTTCAGCTTTTCACCTGCTAATTTTGGCACCGATCTGCGCAGCAACAAAGTGTTGCAGCAAGCCGACATTATCCACTTGCACTGGATTAATCAGGGCTTTTTATCTATCCAAAACATTGCACAATTAGCTCGTTTGGGCAAACCGATGGTGTGGACCTTGCACGACATGTGGGCGTTCACCGGCGGTTGTCATTACAGTGGCGATTGCAGGCATTTCGAGCGGGGGTGCGGGGATTGCCCTTATTTGCGCAAACCAGGCCCTGCCGACTTGTCCAACCGTATTTTCCTTCAAAAACAGCGTTATTTCCCCAAAAACATTCAATTTGTGACGTGCAGTGGCTGGCTGGCCGGGTTGGCGCGCGAGAGTGCCTTGCTCCGCGATTATCCGGTAACAGACATTCCTAACCCAATAGACACGGCTGTTTTCGCGCCGGTGACCGATGCCGGTCGACAGGCATACCGGCAAGCGTTGGGTGTGCCGCCCGGCTCCTGGTTGTTGCTGTTTGTCGCCATGAAAACCAGCGAAATCCGCAAAGGATTTCACCTGTTGAAAAAAGCGCTTGAGCATTTAAAAGCAAGCAATCCCGAGCTGGCATTGCACATCATGGTGTTGGGCAAAAGCGATCCGGACGCCTTGTCGGCCCTGCCCTACCCCGTGCATGCCCTTGGGCTGGTACAAGATGTGGGTACACTCACCAAGGCTTACGGTGCTGCCGACGTGTTTGCCATTCCGTCTTTGGAAGACAACCTGCCCAATACGGTCATGGAAGCCCTTGCGTGTGGCGTTCCGGTGGTTGGTTTTCAAACGGGCGGCATTCCGGAAATGGTGCATAGTGGCGATCAGGGTTTTTTGGCTGCACAGGGCGACACAGAGGCGTTCGCAAACGGCATTTTATTCATTCTGGAAGGCACCGTGCCGCACAGTGCCTTCCGGCTTTCTGCCCGCCGCAAAGCCACCGAACAGTACGCCCATTCGGTGGTTGCGGGCAGGTATAAAGCTTTGTACGAACAAGTATTGGGGCGTTAAAACGGCACTTTGAGGCCCATGGTGAGGCTCACACCGCGGTTTTTAAGCGTTTCATTCACGATGGGAAAATTGTACAGTTCCTTGAAACCGTGGTAGTAACGGGCCTCCAATTGCAGCACAGGGCCGCCCAAGCGAAATTCGCCGCCCACAGCACCTACGGCAGATACGTCCCAGCGCTCCAAACCCAGACCACCCGCGTTGAGGTTAACCTTGATGGGATCCAGCGGGATCAAAATAATGGGATCGATGACCAATTTGGCAGAAGTGAGGTATCCGACAGACGGGCCAGCCGCTACGTACACCCGAGCGCGCTCGTTGCCGAAACGGCCTTTGGCGAGCAGCGGCACCTCTATGTAATTGCTCTTAATCAAACCCTTGGCACCGATGGGAATGCTGACACCAAAAGCAGAAACATCGTAGGAGGCATCGAGCTTGAATCCTTTTGGAATATAGTTGAGTTCAGTTTGAACGGCAAAATTGTCGTGCAGGGCATATTCTCCTGTTACACCTATTGTAAATCCGTCGCGTATGCGGAGGTCGGCCGGTATCATATCAATGCCGGAAGTAGCCTCCACATTGGAAAAGTGAACACCTGTACGTACGCCCAATGCAAACTGTGCTTGTGCAAGGCTGGTGAACATCAAGAAACAAACAATGGAAAACAACTTTGGGTTGGTCATGTCGAAGAAGGATTTAAATGAAATGATGGCACAAAGGTGGGGTACTGGTTTTGTTAAGAGGGGTTAAGGCATGGTTAGGACGGCATTAAATTCCGGGTGTTTTTGTTAAACAAAGGGTCGTTTTTAACCCGGAAATGACTTATCTTTGCGGCCCACATAAAATGGCTATGGAAGAAACCCGAATACTCCCCATCCGAATTGAAGACGAACTCAAGACAGCGTACATTGATTATTCGATGTCTGTTATTGTCAGCAGGGCTTTGCCCGACGTGCGCGACGGCCTCAAGCCGGTGCACCGCAGGGTGCTGTACGGCATGCTGGATTTGGGGTTGGGGTACAATAAAACATACAAAAAATCGGCCCGTATTGTCGGCGAGGTGCTGGGCAAGTACCACCCACACGGCGACGGATCGGTGTACGACGCCATGGTGCGCCTGGCTCAGGAGTGGAGCATGCGCTATCCACTGGTAGATGGCCAGGGCAACTTTGGCTCTATGGACGGCGACAGTCCGGCGGCCATGCGATACACCGAAGCGCGCCTGCGCCGCATTGCCGATGAAATGCTGGACGATATTGACAAGGAAACCGTTGATTTTCAATTGAATTTTGACGACTCCCTTGAGGAGCCTACCGTCATGCCCAGCAAATTCCCTAACCTGTTGGTCAATGGTGCCAGCGGTATTGCCGTAGGCATGGCCACCAACATGATGCCTCATAACCTCGGGGAAGTGTGCGAAGCCGTCATTGCAGCCATAGACAACCCCGACATGACGGTCGAGGAAATGATGCAATATGTGCTGGCTCCCGATTTTCCTACTGGCGGCATCATTTATGGTCTATCGGGCGTACGCGAAGGATACCTCACCGGCCGCGGCAAAGTGGTGGTGCGCTCCAAAACAGAAATTGAAGTAGACGACAAGGGGCGCGAGTCCATCATTGTCACCGAAATACCATACCAGGTCAACAAGGCCATGTTGATTGAGAAAATAGCGGCCTTAGTCAATGAGAAACGCATCATTGGCATCAGCGACATCAGCGACCAGTCCAACCGCGAGGGCGTGCGGGTGGTCATTGAAATCAAACGCGACGCGGCAGCCAACGTCATCCTGAGCCAGCTGTTCAAACTCACGCCGTTGCAAACGAGCTATGGCATCAACAACATTGCGCTGGTAAACGGCCGGCCACGTTTGCTGACGCTGAAAGACCTGGTCGACGAGTTCATCAAGTTCCGCATCGAAGTGATTGTGCGCCGCACCCGCTTCGAGCTCCGCAAAGCGCAAGAGCGCGCGCATATTCTGGAAGGCCTGCTCATTGCGCTGGATCATTTGGATCAGGTCATTGCACTTATTCGGGCATCCAAAGACGCCGAAGAAGCGCGCGAGGGCCTGATGAGTACTTTCGGGCTGACTGAAATCCAGTCGAGGGCC
>Ga0247841_10010321_pt1 | contig 12754 bp, 12 predicted proteins | sample LaCruzMarch2015__2_FD_192410 | JGI IMG/M metagenome (GOLD analysis project Ga0247841, IMG submission 192410) | Freshwater microbial communities from meromictic Lake La Cruz, Castile-La Mancha, Spain - LaCruzMarch2015_18m | ecosystem: Environmental > Aquatic > Freshwater > Lake | place: Spain... | reverse complement strand
TGGATAAAGAGCCTGAGGAAAGGTTTACCAGACCACAATTTAAAGTATGGTCCCGGTATTTCGATACAAGGAATGAAGTATCCTATTTATGGATTGAACTAAGGGAATATGAGGGTTAGAAGCCCAGGCAGTAAAGGTTGCAAATAGTGAATTCCCGTTAAAATTCGTACCCTATTTGTACCTTATTTTCACAACACGTTGAAATTCAGCCTTATGTTTTTAGAGATATTAAAAGAGGCAATTATCACATTGCCTCTTTCTTGATTTATAAAGAAAATAATAGTTTTATTTACGAATACCGAGTTTTTTAATGATATCACGATAACGTTGAATATCTTTGCTTTTCAGATAATCCAGCAATTTTCTGCGTTTTCCGACCATGATAACCAGCGACCGTTCAGTCACCATATCTTTCTTGTTTATCTTCAGATGTTCGGTGAGATGCTGGATTTTCATTGTGAACAGGGCTACCTGCGCTTCAGTTGAGCCGCTGTCGAATTCTGATTTTCCGTGTTCTAAGAATGCTTTCTTTTTTACTTCAGGTGCTAAATTCATTGTTGTACGTGTTGTTTCTGATTAACTTAATAGGCCTTTTAAACGGGCTGCAAATGTATGAATTTCTTTTAATATCACCAAATAAATCTTTGTCCGGGTAATATTTTTCGCATCCGGAGAATAATTGTATTTTTGAGTCCGCTCCCAAAAGGCATTTTCAAACAATTAAGGACACTGAGCGAAGTCGAAGTGTGCTTAATTTTAGTTTGTTGTATCCTTCGGCTTTACCCAGGATTTAAAAGGCCAGATTTTCGGAGTGGACTCATTTTTGGATTTGTTCAATTAAAAATAGATCAATCGATGACAAAACTTAAAGGCGCTACAGTTTTAGTAACCGGAGGAGCTTCGGGAATCGGACGGCTGATGGGAAGCATGTGTTTGACCGATGGGGCAAAACAATTGATATTGTGGGATATAAGCAGAGAAAAGCTTGAAAAGACCACACGTGAATTGCGTGCCATGCATTTTATCGTTCATCCGTTTGAGGTGGATGTTGCAGATGCATCACAGGTAATATCGACCGCGAGAAAAGTAATAACCGAACTTGGCGAAGTTGACATCCTTATCAACAATGCCGGAATTATTACCGGGAATATGGATTTTAAGGACTTTACACATGCCGATATAGATAAAACCATGACTGTTAATTCGAATGCGCTTATGCACGTATCCCTTGAATTTCTTCCGGGAATGGTTAAAAGGGGATCAGGACATATCGTCAATATCTCATCAGCGGCAGGCATGCTTTCAAATCCCGGAATGTCAGTGTATTGCGCGAGTAAATGGGCTGTGTCCGGCTGGTCAGAGTCATTGCGTCTTGAACTTGAGCGGACCCGGAGCGGTGTGCACGTGACCACGGTCAATCCATCGTTTATTGATACCGGTATGTTTTCGGGGGTTAAATCTATTCCCTTATTGCCGTTGTTGAAACCTGAAGTCCTTGCGGCAAGAGTTGTGAGGGCAATCAAATTAAACCGGTTGTTTGTGCGTGCACCGTTTATGGTAAAAATATTGCCCTTTGCAAAAGGAATTCTCCCGGTTCGGATCTTTGACATGATCGTAGGCAAATGGCTGGGAGTTTACCATGCAATGTCGGGATTCAAGGGACATGGGGGAGAAGGTGGCAAGCTGGCAAGCTGGTAAGCTGGTAAGTTGAACCTCCAGGAGTCTTTCTCTGTTCTGTAGTCAGCCAAGAAAAAAACCTGCCAACTTGCCACCTTACCAGCTTACCAGCTTACCAGCTTACCAGCTTACCAACTTACCAGCTTACCACCTTACCAACTTACCACCTTACCAACTTACCAACTTACCAACTTACCAGCTTACCAACTTACAAACTATTCAAACATGTCAGAACACGTCAGGTTTTCAGTAGAAAAACAGCGGTTGTTTTTCAAAACACACAGCACCAGGGATATCGATTTCAGAATATTACAGCTTAAAACATTGAAGAAGGCGATACTGGCTTACGAGGACCGGTTGTATGAAGCGCTCTGGAAAGACCTCCATAAATCAAAATTTGAAGCCTATGCGACAGAAATAGGCCTGGTACTGGCCGAGATCAGTTTACACATCCGCCATCTCAGGAAGTGGGCTAAACCCAGACGTGTTTTTACAAACCAGATGATCCATTTCTGGTCGGCCAGCCGGATCTATAAGGAGCCATATGGCTGTGTTTTAATCATTTCGCCCTGGAATTATCCTTTTCAATTGCTGATAAACCCACTGGTAGGGGCAATCTCGGCTGGGAATTGTGTCACCCTGAAATCTTCGGAATACAGCCCGCATACATCGGATGTGATGGCGCAGATGATCGGGGAATTTTTCCCTTCAGAATACATTGCCATTTTTGGCGGGGGCAGAGAGGCGAATCAGGCTTTGCTTTCCCAGACCTGGGACTATATTTTCTTTACCGGAAGTACGGTGGTTGGCAAAGTAGTTATGGAAGCAGCAGCTAAAAACCTGACTCCTGTCTCGCTTGAGCTTGGAGGAAAAAGTCCCTGCATCGTCGATCATGATGCCAACCTGAAAGTCGCAGCCACCCGCATCGTATGGGGAAAATTCATCAATGCCGGTCAAACATGCATTGCACCCGATTACCTGTTTGTTCATCGTTCGGTTAAAGATGAATTAATGGCGCTTATGAAACAGAAAATTACCGACTTTTTTGGCCCTGATCCCAAAATCAGTCCCGATTATGCACGTATTGCGACGAAAGCCAAAACCGAACGGCTTGCCGCATTCCTGAACGGGGCACATCTGGTTGCCGGTGGTGAGATTGATATTGAAACGCGTTATGTTGCGCCAACCATAATCGATGCGATAAAACAGGATGATCAGATCATGCAGGAAGAGATATTCGGGCCGATACTGCCCGTAATGGAATTCGAAACCCTGGATGAAGTTGCAGATTATGTGAATTCACGTGCCAAACCGCTTGCATTTTATTATTTTTCCAGTTCCGGAAAAAAGCAGTCGGATATCCTTAACAGAACCTCTTCAGGCGGGGGATGCATCAATGAAGTTGTCATGCACATTGCCAATCACAACCTGCCTTTTGGCGGTGTTGGGAGCAGCGGCATCGGACATTATCACGGAAAATTCAGTTTCGAGGTGTTCTCTCATGCACGGTCTATCATGAAAAAGGCAGTTTTTCCAGATATCCCGGTAAGATATGCCCCTTATAAAAACAAACTCAGCCTGGTAAAAATGTTGATTAAATAGTGTAAGTAACCTTTTTATTATATTGACATGGAAAACACTAAAGAAGAATTTTGGGTAAAAGGAGAGGAGTTGGTTGAGAAAATCAAACAACTTATTCACGAAGGCAATGTGCGCCGACTGATCATCAAGGATGAAGATGGAAAGGTCTATTTTGAGATACCAGTCACCTTTGGTGTAATCGGTGCATTGATCGCTCCCATGCTGGCTGCTGCAGGGGCTGTAGCCGCCATGGTTGCTAATCTGAAGATTGAGGTTGTAAGGGATAATGAACCGGAAACCAAGGGGTAGTATCTTTTGTTGAAGTAAAAATTTCATATGCCAGGTCAGCCTGGTTGATCAGCATTTGCAACCCGTTTATCGTGTGGGCATTTCTGATTTTTCCCCTTCTGATAAAGACGGTTTCTTCGGGATTATATATGAGATCATATAATAAATGATCCTTACCGATTGCATCATATGGAATCGGGGGACAGGCACCCACATCAGGATACATTCCAACTGGTGTTGTATTGATAATGAGTTTATTATCTTTAATCATCTCAACTGTTAATTCATTATACGAAAGGATACCGGCGGCATTGGGTTTCCTCGATATAAATGTATACCGGATTTGAAGGTTTTGTAAAGCAAAAGCAACCGCTTTTGATGCACCTCCGGTTCCAAGAATCAATGCGTTAGATTGCTTTATGTGATCTGTTAATGTAAGAAAAAATCCGGCTGAATCGGTATTAAAACCCATTGTATGGATTCGCCCTTTTTCGCGGGTGATTTTAATTGTGTTAACAGCGCCAATCCGATGTGCTGTTTCATCAATATCGTCGAGGTAGGGGATGATGCTTATTTTGTAAGGGATGGTGACATTCAGACCGGCAAGTTCCGGCAGGTTTGCAATGAGCGCCTGAAACCCATCGAGGCTGGCTAACGGAAAAAGCTGATATGATTTATGAACATGGCCTTCACGCCTGAATTTTTCATTGAAATAGGCAGCAGACCATGAATGGCCCAGCGGATATCCGATCAATCCGAATATTTTCTTTTCCAATTCCACTGATTTTTGCTATTTTACTACCTCGCTGCCTCGCTACCTCCCTATTTCACTATTTACTCACGATCATTTTTATTTTTTTTAGGTGTTCGTGATTGCTTCGCAATTCGCCACCTCGCTACCTCGCTATTTCACTACCTCGCTATTTCGCTATTTCACTACCTCGCTACCTCGCTACCTCTCTACCTCTCTACCTCAGCTGAAACTTACTAAATTCCTCGGGCAAAAAGGTGAAAAAGGTGTCGCCGCGAAGTCCAAGCCGCAATGTTTCAAGTGAGATTAATTCAGCAGGGGCAATGTTTCCAAGGTTTACATTAGCGCCAAAATTTTTGATAAACCATACCTGTTGCGCTTTCAGCGGGGCTTCCCACAATAATTTGTCTGACTGCACCTTGGCAAGGATCCTGTTAATCAGCGCCACATGGGCTTTCCCGGTGGCTCGGTAAATGCCTACATTCCCTGTTTCGCGGGCCTCCCCGATAACTTTGAACGAACCGGCCTGCAACTCCTTTTGCATCATTTCGATCCATCGGCCAGGGGCAATTAGAATTCCGGATTCTTTTGAACCTACTTCAGAAAGGACAGTATAAGTTTTAGATAACCTGTGAATATATTCGCACTTTACATCATGATCCATAATCATTGATCCATCGGAAACCTCAACGGAATCAAGTCCTAACTGATCGATATACCTTAAATAATCATCAAAAAGATTACGTATGACAAAGGCCTCGAAAAGGGTTCCCCCGGCATATACTTTTATGTTTGCCTGCTGGTACACCCTAACCTTCTCTTTGACCCGGTTTCCGGCGATGGAGGTTCCAAATCCCAGTTTGACAAAATCGGCCAGGTGACCCGCTGATTCTACTAAATCTTCGGCCTCACGCACGCTGAGTCCTTTATCCATCACCATGGCAATGCCATTCTGGCGTGGTTTTGTAGTGCGGTCGGGTAAAAAGGAGAGGTTGTTCGAGATCATAATCCACTGCATTACGCCGGTGGTACGGTCAACTGATCCGGCTGTTTTTAAACGATTCAATTAACGCAACCACCTCCGGGTGGTTCCGGGCTTCAGGAAAAGTGGTGAAAAGACGCTTATGCCCTTCGTAATCCATTTCCATGGCTTTTGTGAGGGTTTCATTACCCTGTTGCGATTTTCCCTGCATATAAAGATAGTAAGCCATCCCAAAGAAAAAATCAGCATTCGCAGCATGATGCTGCAATCCATCGGAAAGAACGGCATACCCATTCGCAAAGTCTTTCTGGTCGGCATAAACAACTGAAAGATCCAGCCAGATGTCGGCATCATCGGGATCGAGTTCAATTACCTTCCGGTAAGAGGCGATTCCGTCGTCGATATTGGAGAGTTTGATCTGGATGTCTCCGAGAATGAACCAGTATTCGGGAATTGCCGGCGTTAGTTTGATCGCTTTGAGAATATAGGGAAGCGCGGCCTGCGGTTTTCCCAGCTCATCGTGCGAAATGCCAATCCCCAGCCAGGCATCTGCAAATTCAGGATCAAGCGAAATCGCCTTCTGATAGTATTCAATGGAAGCGTCAAACTTTTTTAGCTTCTCATAACATTCAGCGATGTAATAATAGGTGACAGGCTCCGGATCTTCATAATAAAAGGTTTCAAAATAGGTTTCAATAGCTTTGTCGAACAGGTCGATGTTGGCATAGCAATTGGCCTTGTTGAAATAGGCAGATGAAAAGGTGTCGTCGATGGCCAGAACATAATCGTAGGCTTCAATGGCCTTTTCATAGAGATCGGTGTTGCTGTAGGCAATGCCCAGATTGAACCATGCTGCAACCGAATAGGGGTGCTGATCGAGGAAAGCGTGTAAAAAATTTATGCTCCGCTCCGACTGCTGCGAAACTTCACAACAAAATGCAAATTCATAGAGCGCTGCATCGTTATCGGAGTTAACCTCCAACGCTTTTAACAAAAACTCGATCGCTTTGTCATACATCCCAAGCGACTCATATTCAAAGGCGATGCTTGAGTAAATATCATCAACAAAATCAGCACCGGCGATGGCTTTCTGGTATTCGTCAATCGCTTTTTCGGGCTTTTCAAGCTGACTGTAAAGATTTCCCTTTGCGATATAGAGATCGCTATCGGCTATCTCAGCGTGTTCAATGTCCTTCAAAATGCGCAGCGCTTCTCTGTCTTTTTTTGCATTGACATGAAACTGGGCCAGCTTTACGAGGATGGTCGTACTCCCCGGGTGTTGTTCAAGTGCCTGGTTGATGGTCAGGAACGCTTTCCGCTGCTCATTCTTGAAAAAATAATATTCAATGATCTCTTCGAATTCATCAACATCAAAGAAATAGTGATGATTCTGCTGAAGCATTTTTTCGAAACGTCCGACAAGGGAGAGGGTTTCGCGGTCAAAATAGGATTCAAAAGATTCTTCCATCAGCGCTTTTCCTTCCTGTTACGGGCAGGAATCATTTTTTGCAAAATTACGAAAAAATCAGTTGACCCGGTTTTCTCTCCTCTCTGGATTTTCAGTTTTTTTTAACACAATGAACCGGTAATATGGAAAAACTTTACTTTTGCTTAAAAAAAGCACATGACTTTAATTAAATCCATCTCTGGCATCAGAGGAACTATCGGCGGGAAAATGGGCGAGGGACTTAATCCCATTGATATTGTCCGTTTCACTTCATCATACCTGACCTTTGTAAAGGAGACCCATCCCGCGAAGCGGCTGAAGATAATTGTAGGGCGCGATGCCCGGATTTCGGGCCCGATGGTCAGCAACCTCGTTGTTGGCACCCTGATGGGTATGGGCGCTGATGTGGTGGATATTGGCCTTACGACCACCCCCACAACTGAAATTGCAGTGGTTGATGAGCATGCCCATGGTGGGATCATTCTCACAGCCAGTCACAATCCGAAGCAATGGAATGCCCTGAAACTGCTCAACCACAAGGGTGAATTCCTTTCGGCTGCCGATGGTCTGAGGGTACTTGCCATTGCTGATAAGAATAGTTTTGAGTTTGCCGATGTCAATGACCTTGGAACCTGTACAACAGATGATACCTACATCAGGAAACATATTGATAAAATACTGAACCTTCCGCTGGTGGATACGGAAGCTATTAAAAATGCACATTTCAGGATTGCCGTCGACGCCGTGAACAGTACCGGGGGAATTGCCATTCCGCTCTTACTAAAGGCATTGAAGGTTACCAAGGTTGATTGTCTTTATTGTGATCCAAACGGTCATTTTCCGCATAATCCCGAACCGCTTCCCGAACATCTTCGGGATATCTGTGAAGAGGTTGTCAGAAATAAAGCCGACCTGGGATTTGTCGTTGACCCTGATGTCGACCGTCTCGCTATCATCAATGAGGTTGGAGAAACTTTTGGTGAAGAGTATACTTTGGTAGCGGTTGCCGACTATATCCTGCAGCATAAAGTGGGTAATACCGTATCGAATTTATCTTCAACACAAGCTTTAAAAGACGTAACGGAAAAACATGGAGGTAAATACTTTGCATCGGCAGTTGGGGAGGTGAATGTTGTTGAAATGATGAAGCTGAAAAAGGCTGTTATCGGAGGTGAAGGCAATGGGGGTATTATTTATCCTGAATTGCATTACGGACGTGATGCCCTGGTTGGCATTGCACTTTTTTTAACCTACCTGGCAAAATCGGGAAAAAAATGTTCCACCCTGCGCGATCAGTACCCGGATTACTATATTTCGAAAAATAAGATTGAGTTTTCTCCTGAAATGGATATTGAAAAAATTCTGGAAAGCATCATCGAAAAGTATAAATCATACCGGGTTACAACCATCGATGGCATCAAGATCCATTTTCCAAATGAGTGGGTACATTTGCGCAGGTCAAATACCGAACCAATTGTAAGGATCTATGCAGAAAGCAATATGATGTCAAAAGCGGACAATCTTGCAAAGAAAATAATCAACGATTTTAAGGATATATTAAACGACCGCTGATCGCTATGCCCCGGAAAAAAACTAAAAAATCGCGGAAACCTGTAAAGTTCAAGACTATTACCATCAAGGTTACTGCGCGCCAGAAAAAGTCGCTGATGAATTACAGCAAATCAAGGCATACCACTCCGAATAAGCTGATCAAGAAGGCCATCCGTCCGTTGTTACAAAATTATGCCGGCATTGAAGTGAGCAACACCACACAAGCGAAGGTCAACCAACTCGTACTTTTCTGAAATTCTTTTATTTGCGCAGGAGCCCCGACTCGTAGGGTGTCCGGTTTAAAATAGAGCGGCCCAGGGTAACTTCATCGGTATGCTCCAGTTCATCGCCGATGGAGACGCCGCGTGCGATAGTAGTTAACCTGATTTTAAAATCATTCAGTTTTCTGTACAGGTAAAAATTTGTTGTATCCCCTTCGATGGTCGTTGGCAGCGCCAGGATCACCTCGGCGATCTCACCAGTGGCGATCCGGCTTACCAGCGCTTCAATGTGCAGATTCTGTGGACCAATGCCATCCATGGGAGAGATGATCCCGCCCAGCACATGGTAAACTCCGCTGAACTGACCCGTGTTTTCAATGGCCATTACATCGCGGATATCTTCAACAACGCAGATCAGGGTGTGATCGCGTTTAGGACTTGCACAGATGGCGCACACCTCCTGGTCGGATATATTTCTGCACTCCCTGCAATAATTGATCTCATTCCGCATTTTAATTACTGCATTCCCCAGGGCTTCAACTTCGCCGGGGTGTTGTTTCAGCAGGTGCAATGCCATGCGCAGGGCAGTTTTTCGCCCGATGCCGGGAAGTTTGGCCAGTTCATTTACGGCCTGTTCCAGAAGTTTTGAAGGATAGGTTTGCAAGAGAATTTGTTATTAATTTGCAAAAGTAATTTATTAAGAATTATGTTCCGGATATTCATACCAGTACTGTTCACAATTTTTTCGTGTTCAATGTTTGCCCAGGATACGCTGAATGTCACCGACAGCTACGGCCGAAAGCAGGGATTATGGCGCAAACGTGATTCAGCTGGCCGTATCGTTTATGAAGGGCGTTTCAAAGATGGATTTCCTGCCGGCGAATTCCGCTACTTTTACCCTGCCGGAAAGTTAAAAACGGTTTCTATTTTGTCGAACCAGGGCAAAAGGGCAATCACCATTTCATACTTTCCCAACGGTCGTAAAATGGCAGTCGGCAACTACCTGAATGAAAAAAAGGATAGTACCTGGCGGTTTTTCAGTGAATCAAACGGCACACTGGTTTCTGAGGAACAATATGTAAACGGTCTGATCACAGGTTTATCAAAAATATACTACCCCGAAGGCGGCTTGTCTGAACAGTTTGAATATAAAAATGGTGTCCGCGACGGCCTTTGGGAGCAATACTACCTCAACGGAAAAATCAAGCTCCGCGCTGCTTACAAGGCAGGTGAGAAGCAGGGGCTTTTTACAACATTCTACGATTCAGGCCAGTTAATGATAACGGGTCAATATATCACCGGTCACCAGGAAGGCTTATGGATCTATTACAATGAAAAGGGGGCCAGTACCAAAAAAGAGACCTATCGGAACGGAAGTATGGTCAAAGTGGAATAACAGTATATAAACCTTATTACCTGTTACGAAAGATCAGCTTCCCATCCTGTACATCCATTTCAATCTCCGCATCACGATCGACCGTTCCGTCGAGGATCATTTTCGACAGTTCATTTTGTACCTGTTTCTGAATTACCCGTTTGATCGGTCTTGCGCCATACTGAGGATCGAATCCCAAACGGGCGATAAAGGCGATGGCTGCGGGGGTGGCCGTAAGCGTCACATTGTTTTTTTCGAGTAAGTCCCGGATAAGGCCAATCTGAAGCTCAGCAACGCGGGTTATTTCATTGAATGTGAGCGGCTTGAACATGATTATTTCATCCACCCGGTTAAGAAATTCAGGGCGTATACTTTTTTTAAGCAGGTCAAAAACTTCGTCCCTCGTGCGATTTTCAATTTCATCCCTGTTTTTATCGTTCATCCGCTCCATATTTTCCTGGATGATATGGGAGCCGATGTTAGAGGTCATGATGATGATGGTATTTTTGAAATCAACCGTACGGCCTTTGTTGTCGGTTAAACGACCATCATCAAGTACCTGCAGCAGGATATTGAATACGTCGGGGTGGGCTTTTTCAATCTCATCGAGCAGCACGACTGCATAAGGTTTCCGGCGAACGGCTTCGGTGAGCTGTCCGCTCTCTTCGTAGCCAACATAACCCGGAGGAGCCCCGATGAGGCGCGATACCGTGTGCCGTTCCTGGTACTCCGACATATCAATCCTGATCATATTGTTTTCGTTGTTAAAGAGGAACCCCGCAAGGGTTTTTGCAAGTTCAGTCTTCCCAACGCCGGTTGTTCCAAGAAATATGAAGGATCCGACCGGACGTTTATTGTCCTGCAAACCTGCCCTGCTGCGGCGAATGGCATCGGCAATGGCTGTGATGGCGTCGTCCTGCCCAACGACACGCATGTGCAGTTCAGTTTCAAGATTCAGCAATTTCTGACGTTCGCTTTGCAACATCCGGGTTACCGGGATGCCGGTCCACCTTGCAACAATATCGGCAATCTCTTCAGCCCCGATCTCTTCATTGACAAGGGGTGAATCTTTTTGTATTTCCGACAGCCGTGTCTTGAAAGCTTCAATATCCTTTTCGGCTTGTGGGATCCTGCCATACCTGAGTTCAGCCACCTTTCCGAGGTCTCCGCTCCGGTTCGCCTGATCAGCTTCGAGTTTGAGCGACTCGATCACATTTTTACTTGCCTGGATTTGTTCGACCACCTCCTTTTCCGCTTTCCATTTGGCACGCAGATTCTGCTGCTCATCCTTGAGGTTGGCAATCTCGGCAACCAGTGTCTTCAGCCGCTCATCGTTAACCTCGCGTTTAATAGCCTCCCGTTCAATCTCCATTTGCCTTATTTTACGGTCGATTATTTCGATATTCTCAGGAACGGAATTAATTTCCAGCCGGAGTTTTGAAGCAGCCTCATCGATGAGGTCGATGGCTTTATCAGGAAGGAACCGTTCGGTTATATACCTTTGCGACAACTCTACCGCTGCAATGATGGCTTCATCTTTGATCCTGACATGATGATGCGTTTCGTAGCGTTCTTTCAAACCACGAAGAATGGATATAGCATCGAGCGTGTCGGGTTCATTGACTATTACCGGCTGAAACCTGCGTTCGAGGGCTTTGTCTTTTTCAAAATATTTCTGGTATTCTTTCAGGGTGGTTGCCCCTATGGCACGGAGATCGCCGCGGGCCAGCGCAGGTTTCAGAATATTTGCCGCATCCATGGCTCCTTCGCTGGCGCCCGCCCCGACCAGGGTGTGAATTTCATCGATAAAAAGAATGATTTCGCCATCGGCTGAAATCACCTCTTTGACTACACTTTTTAACCTTTCTTCAAATTCACCTTTGTATTTAGCGCCGGCAATAAGCGACCCCATGTCGAGCGAAAAGATCTGTTTGGTCTTCAGGTTTTCAGGCACATCGCCATCAATGATCCGGTGGGCCAGCCCTTCGGCAATGGCTGTTTTGCCAACTCCTGGTTCCCCGATAAGGATGGGGTTGTTTTTTGTTCGCCGTGACAGGATCTGCAAAATCCTTCGAATCTCTTCATCCCGCCCGATCACCGGATCGAGCTTCCCGCTATGCGCCAAATCGTTCAGATTCCGGGCATATTTGTTCAGGGCATGATAGGTCTCTTCGGCAGTCTGACTCTTTACATTGCTGCCCTGCCGCAATTGCCTGATAGCCGTTTTCAGGTCATTTTCGGTTACACCGTTGTCTTTAAGCAACCGTGAAGCCTGGTCGTTTGACCCTAAAATGGCTAAGGTGATGTGCTCAATGGAGACGAAATCATCTTTCATCTCCCTGGCCAGGGTGGTTGCCCGCTGCAATGCCTTGTTTGCTTCACCGGAAAGATATTGTTCACCTCCGCTGACTTTGGGCAGTGACTCTATCATCCTGTCGAGGGTTTTTATCAGCAGATCGATATTTACATCCATCTTTTTCAGCAGGTACGGAACTACATTTTCGTCGACACTCAGGATCCCTTTTAGCAAATGAACATTTTCAATTGGCTGATTCTGAAACGCCCCGGCAATTTCCTGGCCTTTCTGAATGGCCTCCTGGGCCTTTATGGTAAAATTGTTAAAATTCATGGCTTTTGTGTTTTAACCAGGTTAACCTGGAATTCAGAATGCGTCAAAATTTTTGCCATCCCGGTTTTATTGCCGATTTTTGAAAAAATGTCATACATGATGTTTAAATTTCCGCCGTTTTGACTGATTTTAATATAACCTTGAAATCCACCACCTTTGGTGGTGGTTATGTATAAATGGGCTATGCCTGAAAAATTGTTAATTTCGTGGCATGAGCGAATATAAAAAATTAAGTCATGTAATTTATCGATG